>Ga0156182_140_pt1 | contig 102439 bp, 98 predicted proteins | sample RifCSPlowO2_12_FD_107835 | JGI IMG/M metagenome (GOLD analysis project Ga0156182, IMG submission 107835) | Candidatus Melainabacteria bacterium RIFCSPLOWO2_12_FULL_35_11
GCATTAGTACAAATCAATGCAATAATACAAGCCGATAATACAGATGTATTCTTCATACTGATATTATACTCACTTTGATTTTAACTTTTTTCTAGCAGTAGGATCACAATCTACCTGGAAGTATTGTATCAAAGATTATAGGTTTGGATTTTAGCCATTAACTTTGACAGTTAAATTGGCTTTTTCTTTTTTCCCTGTTCCTTTTTGATACAAGACAATATTTCCAATGTTGATTGTTACAGGACCAGTAAATTCTTTTTGTGGTGTAACTCTTAAAGATTTGCCACCATTTACTCCTTCAACTAAGAGGCCATCTTCTACCTTTGTAAATTTAGTGAAAACAAGATTACTTCCACAAACTTGTTTAATAGTTCCACTAGCTGCATCTACAATTTGATATCCACTACCATCCATTCTTCTTTTTCCATCTGCAATATAATAACCTAATGAATCTACATCTACCAGGATTGGTTTATTACCCCTAATTTGAGCTTCCAATTTTATTGCTGGTTCTTGTGTATCTGCTTTAATACTTAAATCCTCAATTCTAAATGGTTTTGGATCTGGTAATCTTTGTAAATCCTTAGTTAGTTGAGCAATTGCTGGTGCATAGGCTTGCCTCAAAAGACCAGCATCCTCAGTTCTAGTTAAATCTGTAACATTTTCTACCATTGTTTCAAGTAATTCTTTATCAACATATTGATTTACTTGGAAAAATGGTCTTACTTCTTTTACTATTTTTGCAGCTACTCTATCAACTTCATTTGGCATTTTATTATTCTCCTTTTGTAATTTACTTAATTAAAGAACTAAACTATATTTTGATATTAGCAAATGCAAAAAAAAATACATTAAATTTATTTAAGGTTTCAAAAAACATAGTGAAAACGCTTTAAACAAGCACATTTTAAAGCAATTTTTATAATGATTTAAGGTTTAGGTTAAGAGAGTTCAAGAATTTGTTTTAAGCAATCTAACAGTATATTTCTATCTGGGTTTGTTAACTTACCAATAGTTTTATCAACGTGTTGATTTTCAACAGTAAAAATTACCGATTTAAAAGCCGACGGTTTAACTAATCCTGCTTGTTTCCAATTAGTAAGTAAAATCTCACCAATTGTCAGATTGTCTATTTTGCTTGTAATTGCAAGCAGAAGTAAATCTTTTTTTGATTTATTAAAATCAGTTTTACTAATAACTACTGCTGGTCTTTTCTTGATTCCTACATTGCTACTAAATGGAAAATTTACTAGAACAACGTCACCAAAACTATAAGTCATTGTAGACTTCATCCTCAGGATTGTCCCAGATTTTCTTTAGTGAGTTTTCACTTAGAGAAGCTTTGGATTCTTTAGTTGCTTTATCTTGAAATGTGCCTATCTCTTCGTCAAAAAAAATAACAATGCCTTCTTTCCTTTCATTGAACCTAATAGGTTCAAGAGGTGTTAATTTACCGTTTTCGTATTTGACTTTGTATTGTTTTTTGTCCATATCTGTTTTTATTTTACCCGATTTAATGATTTAAAAAACTAGAAGTGAGATTAGAACCAAGATTCTTGAGTATTTATTTGATTTATTACAGTTAGAACTAAAATTATAGAGCATAAGGGGTATTTGCACATTCCTGATTTGGCTCAAGCCGCATAATTTATTTTATCCTAATACTTATCTCTATTATAAAAATCTAATAATGTTTTATACGAAACCAGATGTCTTATCTTTTCAAAATCATTTTCGTTAATAGGTTTACAATTTTTACAAGGTCTATAACCTTCTTTTACTGCATCTTCTACACTAAGAAAAAATATCCTGTTCTCTTTCTTCATCCTCATACCACTTTTACAATCTAACTCCCCAAAAATTTTTCCTTGTCTCCAACCTGCTAAAGTTCCAGGGAGTGGACTTTGAATAACTTTGCCATTTTGTAGAAGGTTATATACTTTCATTCATTTGAAACGGGCCTTACAGGACTCGAACCCGTAACCCCCTGGTTCGAAGCCAGGTACTCTATCCGATTGAGCTAAAGGCCCTTATAGTGTTCAGCTATTGATTATATCGCGGCACGAAAGATATCAATCATTTTATTTTTCTGTTTCTGTTCTAAGAATGAAGCTTCAAACGAATTTTTTGCAATTATATGTATCTCTTCTTTGCTAAGATCCAAAGCTAGTGCCATCTCTAAAAAATTCTCATTTATATATCCACCAAAATAAGCCGGATCATCTGAGTTAATAGTTATTATTAATCCTTCATTCAGTAGTTTTTTTAAATTATGTTCCTTCATAGACTTAAATACTCCAAGCTTTATATTTGAAAGAGGACAAATCGTTAATGGGATTTTTCTTTTAATCAATTCTTTTACAAGTAATTTATCTTCAAGACATCTGACACCATGATCAACTCTTAAAACTTTTAATTTATCAATTGCCTCCCAAATATATTCAGGTGGTCCTTCTTCACCGGCATGAGCTACAGGCAAATACCCAAGTGAAATTGCTCTTTTAAAAACCTCAGTAAACTTTGACGGAGGATTTCCTAGTTCTGCAGAATCAATTCCTATCCCAATTATTTTATCTCTGCATGAAATCGATTCCTCAAGAGTTTTAAGAGCAGATTTTTCACTTAAGTGCCTGAGAAAGCACATGATAAGTTTTGACGAGAGATTAAATCTCTCTTCCCCTTTGTGAAGTGCTCTGGTTATCCCATTAACAATTGTCTCAAATTTTACACCACGGCTTGTATGTATTTGTGGATCAAAAAATATTTCTGCATGAAGAATATTTTCTAAATGTCTTTTTTTCAGATATGACCATGTTAAATCATAAAAATCCTGTTCAGTTATTAGAACCTTTGTACCTTCATAATAAACATCAAGAAAAGATTGGAGATTATGGAATTTATAGGCACTGCGCAATTCATCTACAGAAGGATATTTCAGCTTGATACCATTCCGCTCTGCCAGACGGAACATAAGTTCAGGCTCAAGCGTACCTTCAATATGCACATGTAATTCTGCTTTTGGGATTTTTTGGATAAAGATTTCCAGCTGGTTATTGTGCATTATTAATATGCCATCATTTTTAACGATGCCAGCCACATTTTAAACAGCTCTAGATTTTCTTCCTTTAAGAAATTACCTGTAACATCTAGATAGCTCATCCCTAACAGTTTCATCTTTTCATTTGACACTGTAAGTTCATTAAATCCTGCTTTCTTTGCATCTTCAATACTTGTTCCAAATATTATTTTTGATATCATAGCCCAGTGACATGCACTAAAACACATAGGGCATGGTTCTGTCGTAGAGTAGATGGTGCAGCCAGAAAGATCAATTGTATTTAACTTTTTGCATGCTTGTCTTATAGCATTAATTTCGGCATGTGCTGTTATATCTGTCGTCTTCCATACTACATTATGTGCACAAACTACAATTTTTCCATCTTTTATAATACACGCACCAAATGGAGTTTGACCGTCTTTAACTCCTTCTTTGGTTTTTTTAATTGCAAGCTGCATAAAATATTTATCTTGCTCTGTAAGAGTTTTATTTCCCCGGACAGCAGCAGTTACAGTAAAGGAACTTAATAAAACAATGGCTATCAATACAAGAAAAATATTTCTTACTAACTTCATAAACTGTTCTCCTTATTATTCTACTATTTGCAACGGGCCCTACAGGATTTGAACCTGTGGCGCCATGGTTCGTAGCCATGTCCTCTATCCAGACTGAGGTAAGGGCCCTTTTTGGTATATAGCGCTCCGTGATTTCAATAAATCGCTCTGCTGCTGTGATCTTGTGAGACTGTCGCATAAGTAAATTATTACCTCAGCACTTTATTTTAGAAATTGCTGTAGCTACTGCGGATGCAAGAAATTTTTCATTAAAATCAAGGCTTTCATTTACTTCCTTAGACAGCAAAAAATCAGACAGGGAGTCTTTCTGTTCAAGGCCTAAAGATGCTTTATGGTTTTCTATGGATTCTTTTAGCTTTTCATTTACAGCATTTGCTCTGTCTTTAATTACATCAAGTTTGAACTCAATTTCTTTTGAAGAGGGATCTTTTTCATCAAGTTTCTTAATCTCGCTTTTTGAAATGCTTCTTAAATATTTCAGATCTCCCTCAAGTAATGATGTTGTATTAAGAATAAATTCATAGAGCTCTGTCAGCGCTTTTTTAAGCAGACTAATCTTTTCTTCCGAAAGCTTCACAATCAGTAATGATAACAAGAAATTTAACTTTATTAGGCATACGTATCTAATCCATCATGTTGACCTGGATGTGAATTATCTGTTTGATGAGCAGCTGCAATATATTGCGCAACAGTTGAAGATCTCCCAAATAAAACCTGCTCAAGATCTGAATCTTTGCCCGGATTGTTTCGTGAATTTGGTGAATTTATTTGTGTACTTGACGAATCAAATCTTATTACTCTTACTACAGGAATATTACCCAATTGACCCTCGCTTTCTTAAGATTTTCTAAAAATTTTTGTCATCATAAATTACTAAGCCTGAAGTTTAACTAAAATTAGTTAAAAATCAGTTAAAAGACTAAAAAATTTAATTTTTTAAGCCTGTTATAATACTGTTAAAGCTTTAAAAGCTGTAGACAATGGCGTCGGTTAAAGACAATGGTGTCTTTCGTTAGGAGGACACATGAGTCCGTATGCCATAGGGGCCTATTCTCCTAAGCCAATTATTCAGCCCTGGCTGAATTACTGGCTAAAGAAATAGACACATAAAAAAAGGGAAGCAGAAATGCTTCCCTTTTTATTTGAAAGATATTTATATAATTATATAGAAAAATGAATATAATTCTAATTGCCACAGAGTGTTTTCCTTTTGCAAAAGCTACAAGTCTTGGAGATTTAGTAAGTACTCTTGCAAAGGGTATGGAAAAAGAAGGTTATAATGTAAAAATCTTTATTCCACGGTATGGCTGCATAGATCCTGCTCTTTTTCAGATTGAAAGAATACCGCTTGAATTAAAAGTTAATTTAAACGGAACAAATATACCGCTGTCTGTTTTTAAAGGTATTTTGCCAGGTCTGTTAGCAAGCATTTTTTTTATTGAAAGCCAGAGTCATTTTAGTAATTCAAAGGAAATTTATTTAAATCAATCGTACATTAATGAAACTCAAAACAGGAATTCTTTTTTCTGTCGCGCAGCTCTTAAAACTATTTCAAGACTAAAACTAAACGCTGATATTATTCATGTTTTTAACCCTGCCTGTACACAAATTATAAAGCTTTTACACTCCAGGGACATGGAGTATTCTCACCTGGAAAAAAGCAAATTAATTTTTACCCTGCAAAGCCTGGAAGAACTGTCAGATAATCAGAACAATATTACATTAACAAAAGAGGCAATAAATCATTGTGACTTTATAACAACGGTTTCAGAAACCTTTGAGAATGAGCTTTTGGCGGATGTCTACAATACCGGAATCGGGGAATCCTTAAGCAGAAAAAGGTCGGTTTTTAAAGGTATTTTAAGCAGCCCTGATGATGAGATATATAACCCTGAGACAGATAGTGACATAGCACAAACTTATTCTAAGAATTATTTTTCGATCGGAAAAAGAAAGTGTAAGGAAGATTTATTTAATTTATTAGGTTTTGAAGGTGATATTCAATTTCCTTTATTTGGAATTGCATGCAGATTAACAAACAAGAAAGAGCCTGATATTATAACTGAATTGTTGCCTGAAATTGCTGAGATGAAATTAAACCTTGTTCTTTTAGGAAAAGGTGAAGAGGAAATTGAAGAAAAATTAGTCGGGTTATCCAAAAAATTTAAAAACATAAAGGTCTGCATCGGGTATGATCATGAAATTGCAAAAAAGATTTGTGCAGGGTCGGATTTCTTTATTTGCCCGGGAGAAGAACATCCGGATGGAAATTCTGTACTTATTGCAATGAAATATGGCAGTATACCAATTGCTTTTAAGTCAGGTGCTATAAAAGAAATAATTACTGATTTTGATTCTTCGGAAGAAATGAACGGACTTATTTTTGAAAAATATACTAAAGAAGCTCTTTTTGAATCAATAATCAGAGCAACAAAGTATTATAAAAACAAGGAAAAGTGGACTAAACTTGTAAAGCTGGCAATGAGTTTTGATACAACAAAATTAAATCTCACAAAAAATTACATAAATTGTTATGAAGCGAGGGCAGCAGGCAATAACAACAATTCAGCTGCCACTTAAGACATGAATAGCAGAATCTAAAACATTCTTAAGTGCATTTTTAAATGTCTGATTTTGTTTTATCAAAGTAATTACTTCTTTATTTTCTTTTGTTTTGCCACTAAGAGCTTTAGCAAGTGTAACCCTTATATCAAGCAGGTTTCCAAGCTTTGTAAACTCGTTTCTACTGTTTGCTTTAAAACTAATGCAGAGTTCATGATCAACTGCCTGCAGATCATCTTCAGTAACTTTTTCTGAAGCATTTTCTTCTGTAAACTCTACCTTCATGCCTGGAATTAAAAATGCCCTCATGACCATACCCTTGTCAATTTTTTCATCGAAAAATACAAGGTCATGATTTTCAACCAATTCCAGTCCTTTTTCCTTAGACTTAATTAACAGTTCAACTTCATTAATCTGTTCTTCAGCTTCTGCATAAGAAAGTATAAAATTTCTTATCTCTTCAGTTATCCGATCAGATTCACTTTTTGCATTTAAAACATTTTCATTATTAAAACAAATATCTGTAAAGATTTCTATAAGTCTCTGCTCAATTTTTTTCTTTGCTTCTGAAGATAAATTTGGTGATTTAGCATCTGGCATAATAATTAAAGATAAGACGGTAATTATTTTGTCTGAGTTTCATGTTATTGCTTTTCTTTTCTTATAATTAATGTACTAATTCATCATCAAAATCCAGTTTTTTCAATGATGCAATATAAACATCGCTTAACTGCCTGGATGTCAGCTTACCAAATTGTTCCCAAATGTATTCAACTTTATGGCGATCCGGGGTTAAGCTCGGAAAGGCTTCAATGCATTGTTCGACGGTAGGAAAGTACCTGTAGCAGGATATTGCCTGAATCAGATCAAAAGCTTCAAGAACTGCCGGGTCATAGTTTGCCTTTTTTAAGGAATTAGTAGCTGAATCAAAGAATTTTGCCATTAATTCTATAGTATCTTTGGAGGCTACTTGATTTAAGAATGGATTCATTTAATTAATAACCTTTGACGTTAATCTGTGGGGAAGTTTCCTTAACCTGTTACCATACCTTATACTTCAACTATATTATTTTAACCATTCCTTTGTCAATGCTTAATCTTAATTTAAAATAAAATTTTTATAAAGGTTTTTACCATCTATGTAACCAGGTGGCTTTAGGTTAAAAAGATTCATAATAGTAGGTGCCATGTCAACAATCCTGGGTAAGGATAGGTCAATGTTACCAGCTTGTGATCCATTAACTGCAATAATTCCATCACTTATATGATTCCCAAATGAAAGCGGATGTGCTTCATGAAAAAGAGCTCTTTCACCAGTACCGGAAAAAAGATAAAACCCGGGATTAGGGATAATAATCAGATCAGGTATTTTATTTAAAGCTCTTCCATTAAATACTTCTTCTTTTTTGTACACAGCCCTTATAAACAGCTCGCCTGAAATGGGATCTTTTACATTAATCAGCTTCTTAATGATTTCATTCTTTAAACTTTCTGCTTCCTGAGGGGGTACAATCCCTTCTGCTTCACGCCCAATAAGATTTAACTGAGCTGTCCCATACACTGTACCAATACCACTAAAGACCTTTGTTTCCTGGTAGTTTATAGGATCATAAGCAGCTCTTGGGACAATAATCCTTTGATCTAACCCTTCTTCGCTTTTTTGTTTAATTCTTGTTTTTAACCTGGCCAGGGCATCTACCTTATTTACCATTTTTATAGCTGTGCTTTTTACACCTGTTCTTATTTGTGTACCAAGATCCTGCTTCAATTTTAAATATCCGTTTTCCATAAGCCAGACATTCATGGCTAAACGCCTTTTTACCGGACCAAATCCATGATCACTTACAAGGAAAAATGTCCCTTTTGAGTTTACCTTATCAATTAGCCCTCCAAGATATTTATCCAGTACTCTGTAAAACTCCCATATTTTTTTCAGAGTCGGATCTGTAGAATTAAAATCAAATGTTGCTATCTCCTTCCAGAAGCTATGCTGGATTATATCTGTAGTTTGAAAATGAACCATAAAAAAGTCTGTGGGATCAGTCTCTAAAAGCCATAAAGCAGCATCTCCAACCTTTTGTGTAATTTCAATTAAACAATTTAAAAAATCAATGTCCTTAGTTCCCTGTCTGTCAAATGTTCTAAGGCAGATAGGATAATCGCCAAGCTTTTTAATTAATTTATCTCCAAGCTCAGGGGGGTAAGTAAAAACTTTTTTATTGCTTGGTCGTTCCCATCCTGAAATAACAAATCCGTTTACTTCAGGTGGCGGATAGTTAATCGGCACATCAATAATACCTACTCTAATTCCACTATCAGAGAGAATTTTCCACAAGGTCTTGGTCTGAATTGATTTGCTTGTAGTAAGTGCAGGTTTATATGTTCCTTCCTGATGTTCATAAAAATCAAAAACTCCGGACTTCCCCGGATTACAACCAGTCATAAATGCAGTCCATGCAGGGGGTGTTACCGGAGGGATTGTAGATTCTAAATTTGCATGTGCTCCACACTCAATAAGGCTTTTAAGGTTTGGCATTATGCCACTATTTGCAAGCGGTAAAAGGTTTGTCCACACACCACCATCAAAGGAGACCACTAATACTTTAGGGAATTGAGTTGGCATAAAGATTAATATATGATTTATCTACCTCTTACAGCCTACTAAGTCTTTCTGCTCCAAAACTCTATTAAACACTGTGTCTACATGCTTCAGATGTTCCTTTGGAGCAAAACATTCTTCAATTATATTTGGTGATAAATACTTCAAAACTTCTTTATCACTTAAAATATTCCTTTTAAAATCCCCATCTTTTTTATTCCATGCATTATGTGCATTTTTCTGGATAAGTTTATATGCAGCTTCTCTCTCTAAGCCAGCTTCAACAAGCTTTAATAAAACAGTTTGTGAGAAAATGACCCCGCCAAACTTAAACATATTTTCTTTCATATTTTCAGGATAAACATTTAAATCAGAAATTATTTGATTAACCCTGTCCAGCATAAAATCAATCAATGTAGTAGCATCCGGCAGAATAATCCTTTCTACTGAACTATGGCTGATATCCCTTTCATGCCACAGAGGGATATTTTCCATTGCACTTAGAGAATATGCCCTGACCAGTCTTGCCAGCCCGCACAGATTTTCCGATCTCCACGGATTTCTTTTATGTGGCATTGCCGAGCTGCCTTTCTGATTTTCATAAAAAGGTTCTTCTGCTTCTAAAACCTCTGTCCTTTGCAAGTGTCTGATTTCAGTAGCAATTCTTTCAATCATTGTAGCTATAAGTGCCAGTTCATTTAAATAAAGCGCATGTCTGTCACGACTTATAACCTGAGTAGAAAGTGGTGCTGGTTTTAAACCAAGTTTTCCTGTAGCAATTTCTTCAACCCTGGGATTTATGTTTGAATATGTCCCCACGGCACCAGAAAACATTCCTACATTTATTTCATCCATGGCAAATTGAAATCTTTTTTTTGCCCTGTTTAACCCTTCCCAGAACCCAAGCAACTTTAATCCAAATGTAGTCGGCTCAGCATGAACTCCATGTGTCCTTCCTATACAAATTGTATTTTTATGCTCAATTGCCTTTTTTTGTAATGTAGATAAAAACTTATTTAACCCGTCTGATATTTTTTTCCCGGCTTGTTTTAAAAGTATCGCAAAAGAAGTATCCACCAAATCAGAGCTTGTCATTCCCAGATGTAGAAATCTTCCATCTGGTCCAATTGATTCAGTTAAGCAGGTTAAAAATGCAATTACATCATGATGAACTTCTTTATCAATTTCCTCAATCCTCTTTATGTCAAATTTTGCTCTTTCTTTAATAATAGACAGAGATTCTCTGGATACTTGTCCAAGTTCACAGAGTGCTTCAGCTGCTGCAATTTCTACAGAAAGCCACACATTGTACTTATTTTCTTCAGACCAGATCTTTGCTAATTCTGGCCTTGTATATCTTTGAATCATTCTTTATAGCTCAAGACAAGCTTGAGCTTCCTTCGGCTAATCCTTATTAGTTGGATCGGATTTGTCCGCCTTAGGCGGAACAAATCCTTACATAATAAAATGTTTTGTTCATCCATGTACAAGGTTATATTCTACAATAATTAGTGTCATTGTGAGCAAAGCAGCAACATTAAGAAACAAATGCAAACTATAAAAGAATCCTTAATCAATATCATTAACCCATCAAACGGTGAAGTCCTTTCTGAAATAAAGCCTTCCAGTACTTCTGAAATAATAGAAAAAATCCAAAAGGCAAAAACGGCATTTCCATTGTGGAGCAGTCTGTCTTTTGAAAAGAGAATAACTTACTTACAAAAAATATATGAGCTTATAATCCGGGATCGCCGGGACATAGCCACCACCATCTCCAAAAACAACGGGAAACCACTCACCGAATCTTACCTGACAGAAATTGCATCTACCCTTCAGGTAATGGAATACCACATTAAAAACGGGGCTGAACTTTTAAGTGAAAAAAATATACATCTTGGTGTTTTATATCCTGCAAAAAAAAGTTTTATTTCTTATGTACCTTATGGCACAATTGGGATTATAGAACCTTGGAATTATCCTTTCTATCTGCCATTTTCTGCAATTACAAAAACACTCTTAGGCGGGAATACATTTGTCTTTAAAAGTGCAAGTGCTGTATCAGTAGTCGGTAAATTAATAGAGAAGATTTGTTTAAAAGCAGAGCTGCCGGATGGTGTAGCAAATTTTATTTACGGGGATGGATCTGCTGCAGAAACATTGATTAATAGTGAAATTGATAAAGTAGTTTTTACCGGATCTGCTGAGGTGGGGAAAAAAATTGCCGAGGTCTGCGGGAAAAAATTACTTCCTGTTTCACTTGAGCTTGGAGGAAAGGATCCTGCAATTGTATTTAAAAATTGTAATCTGGACTATGCCTGCGGAGGAATTTTATGGGGTGCACTGTCAAATAGCGGTCAGGCCTGCGCATCAATTGAAAGAGTTTATGTTCAGTCAGAAATATATGCTGAGTTTTTAGAAAAAATTACAAACATGGCTAAGAACTTAAAAGTAGGAGACCCGTTCGATGATGAAACAGACATTGGGCCCTTAATAAATGAGGAACAAGTTAAAAAAATTGAAGGCCATATCTTAGATGCTATAGACAAAGGTGCAATATTACATTGTGGCGGGAAAAGGCTTTCTACAAGTGGTTTTTATTTTGAACCAGCTATTCTAAGTAATGTAAATCACTCTATGAAAGTAATGAAGGAGGAAACTTTCGGGCCTGTAATTCCAGTAATGAAATTTGATTCTGTTGAAGAGGCTGTTTATCTGGCAAATGATACACATTATGGCCTGGCTGCAAGCATCTGGACCAGTGAAACAGGAAACATTAAAAAAATTGCCGGAAAGTTAAATAGCGGAACTGTATGGGTAAATGACTCTTTATTTCTCCAGGCACACCCAAAATGCCCATGGCAGGGATACAAAGATAGTGGTTATGGCAGCTGTTCAATTTATGATTTTGTCAGAGTTAAACACATAAGCCTGGACCAAGGATATATACCTTCATTGCACCCGAAAAGTTTTTGGTGGTACCCCTATAAGGGAAAGGCAAGATCATTTCATGCCTTAATAGAAGTAATTTTTAAAGATGGTATTAAAGAAAAAGCAAAAGCAACGTTTCAGACTATAATTGATTTTTTAAGATAGGAAGTTTCTGTCCACTCCTGCATCAGGGGATTCGCCATACATTGGGTCATTGCTTCGTTTATTGAGCTGTTCAATCTTATTATTTAAATTCTTTATTTGACTGTCACAAAAAAATCCCAGTGCTACCCATTTTATAAGATCATCTCTGAGTTTCTTTTTTATTCCTGTACCATCCTTACCATCTGTACCAAAATCTTCAAGTTTAAATTGATCTGGTGGATCAAGTGGTTTACCAAGAATCTTTTCAATCTTTTCTAACAGCTGGCTTTCTGTAAGTCCTGACTTTGGTATGCCGGGACTTCCTTGTTCTATTTGTGCAACTGCATCTCTATATCCCTCTACATTAGATTCCCCTTTTTTCATTAAATCTTCCCAGGTGGTAAAAAATGTTTTCAGCAGGGCATCATCAGCTTGTCTACCCTCTAGCGTACTTTTAGTAGGCTCCCACATATCGGTGATGCTATTCTGAAGGCTTTTTATTTCATTTGCTCCTGAACTTGACATATTTTTACTCCAAATTTACTCAAATTAAATCAATCGTTGATTTATTAGCAATGTACAGAAGGATAGTTATAGAAACGTTAAGCTTTTAAGCTAAAAGTATAAATTTTAGGTTTCATAGGGATAAAACGTCTCATAACAAAATCAAAAATCTTCCATACAAATACGTGTATAACAAAAACTAACTGGGTATATTTAACACAACATGCTACCAAGACTAATTTTTATCCTGTTTACTATCTCATTTTTAGCCTATGCATGGTCATATACTGAGAAAGCTCAATCCTGTCAGTTTGTAAATAAGCATATTCCAGTTGCAAATCCTGCCTGCAGGTAGATATATAAAGCTGCTGGTGCAAATTTCAATATATATCACTATCTTAGCAATACAGAAATTACCTTTGGTGGGTATTCCAAATCCCTATGACACAAGCTATAATCTCATAGCGGAAATAACATAGTAGGGATTGAACACTAAGTATTTGGAACACAGTTCAATCCTAATTACAAAAGGAGAATTATAAAATCATGGCAACCAAGAAAATGGCAAAGAAAACAAGAAAACCAAATGCAGCATTCATGAAGCCCCTCCAACCAGATGATGCATTAGCACAAGTAGTTGGAGAAAGACCACTTCCCAGAACTGAAATCACAAAGAGGCTCTGGGCATATATAAAGAAAGAAGGCCTTCAGGATAAAAAGAACAGAAGAAACATTAATGCCGATGATGCTTTAAGACCAATCTTCAATGGTAAAAAGCAAGTCAGTATGTTTGAAATGACCAAATTAGTTGCACAGCATGTAAGCTAAAAATAGAAGAAGACAGAAAATCAAAAACAGAAGTCATAAGAAATTTGGCTTCTGTTTTTTGTCTTTTTATAAACTACAAAGCTTTGAAGTATCAAGTAATAATTTATTCAGCGCTTCTTTATAAATTTCTTTTTCAGTTTCTCCTGCAAATACATTTTCTATCTTGGTTCCACCGGGGCAAACTATTCCAACTGCAGGAAGTCCTTTCTTATTTTCATTAAAAAAGTTTTCTATTCCAAGGTCAATTGCTGTTTCCTGTGATTCTTCCAGAGAAGCTTTTGAAGAAACATCCAGAGTAATAAATGTGACTCTGTCGTTATATTCATTTTTTAATTCTTCAATAACAGGTTTTAATTTCTGACATGAATGGCATTCTCTCATAGTAATAGTTACAAATAATGGATTAGAATCATCCGAGGCTTTAGCAGTTTGTAAGCTAAAAGATATAAGGGTTAAAAGTATAAGAGATAATTTTTTCATTTTAAAAATGGTATCCTTTCTCATTTCTTGTAGCATTTGGATCATATGGTTTAAAGTTTGTGCCTCCGCCATTTTTTACATCCTGAATATTGAGTGAAACTCCATTACTGCAGATGATATTGTTATTAGCAGAACATTTTGGTATAAGCAAATATTGGTAGTATGCATAGATAGGAATTGGCGATCCTGCAGTCCAGAAGCTAAGCTCATTTGGTCTTCCTGAGCTAATTACTTCGTTTGGCCTGTCTGAAAGATTAGGTGTATCAGGCCTGCCCCCGGCAATTTCCGGTATCTCAGGTTCTTTTGGTCTATCCGGACCATTAGCAGGTCCCTGTGGTCTGCCATTTATACTACAAATTTTATTTGGATCTAAGATAAAAGTATTTATGGCATCTGTATAAGTCTGCTTAGAAGAGGCTCCTATAATGACCTTTTCAGGGACAGCGGAATCAGGGCATAAAATCCCGACTTTTGGAAAAACATTTCTATTTGAATCAAAATATGCTGCAAGTCCATATTGTGCTGCTACCAGCCTTGATGCATTCACGGCCTCATCATTGCTTGCATCCAGGTGTAAGAAATTTACCTGATTACCATACTGTGCTTCTAACTCATTAACGACAGGATGCAGTATTTTACATGCATAACACCAGTCTGTAGAAACAATTACAAATAAAGGTTTATCATTGGCCAGGTCTCTTGCTTTTATTGCAGGAGTATTAAATAAAAACAGTACAGACAAAAGAAAAAATATTACAAAAAATTTAACTGGGTTTTTAAAATTCATAAATCTGACCCCTCAAAAGTGCTTTAAGAAACTTTTACTCTATAAAAGTTAAGTATATATTATGGTGGTTAAGGGACACCCCGCATAATCAAAATTTTCTGACCGACCCTGTCACTACCCCAACAATCTTAAACTCAGACTCGGGATATATGTCTTTGTATTTAGGATTGGCTGCCCTTAAGTAATTTTTATTTCCTTTTTTACGGAGATACTTTACAGTATAGCCGCCATCTATAATTGCTACTACAATTACCCCGTGTGTAGGCTGAATTTTTTTATCCACTACTATTAAATCCCCGTCATAGATACCGGCCTCTATCATGGAGTCCCCTGCAACACGAAGCATAAATGATCTCTCATCGTCTGCTCTTAGATAATCTTCAAAATCAAAAACTTCATAACTGTCTTCTGCAGTTGCTGGCATACCTGCAGGAACTCGGGAGTCATAAATTTTTAAACCAAAAAGTTTTTTATTCAGGTATAAAAAATTATCTATTTTTTTTACTGTTCCGCTAAACATAAGGGCCTCCAGATAATGCTGCACTGAATTGTGATATTTAAACTTCAGGTCTTCTGCTATTTGTCTGAATGATGGCAAAGGACTTTTTTTATAATGCTTTTTTAGCATTTGAAGAAAGTTGCTCTGATTTTCGGTTAATTCAGCAGCCATGAACTACACGACTTGTACAAACGTACAAAAGTTCCCCGTGCAGATAAATCAATCATAAACCCTGACTGTTGTAAAGATTTCCACTGGTCCGTACTTCTCTGTAATTTCATAATTATCTTTTTTTGTATCTTTACCGCTAACTGAAATATTGTAATTCCCCAGCATTCCACTGCCAGTTAAATGATATTGCAGGGATCGATCGGGACCGATTCCTGCTTCCCGATCCTCTCCAGCCAGCTCAAGGGTATATTTTAAATCCCCGATTTTTCCTTTTGTGGATTTTAAAAAGGTTTCATAGTCAACTGCCTGATTCCCGATTTTATCCTTAATGTGTACCTTTCCCTGTAATCCGAGAAGTCTTTCTAGTCCAAAAAGTCCGAAATTAAACTTTTGGTTTTGCTCTCCAAAGGCAATTTCTCCTTTTAATTTTACCGGGATGAAATCAGATTTTGTGCTTATATTCCCTGTAAAAATAAATTTCTTCTTTTTGCGGTCTGTGCTTACACCAATAGTTACACTTTGTATTATCTCTTCTTTGTCTGGGAACCTTGCTCTTCTATAAACAAATGCTTTATGAAATGACATTGGAATATTACTGTGGTTCAAACACCTCATTACTGCAGGCGGAGGGAAATAAAGCACAAGAGCTTTAAGGGGAGAATTAACAGCCAAGGCTTGGTCCTGTTTGTTTTTGGAATAGCATACATTATTTAAGTTAATAGCAAAGAGAAGTAATAAAGAAAACAATTTTAGTGTTTTTTGCATAAATATGATTGTAACTTAAATTACCACTTGACGAAATTAAGATATTATAGGAGAATCATCTTACAAGAGGGAAAAAATTAAAGATGTTTTCAGGAGCAAATGTAGTAATGCCAGCATTTCATAGACCTTTCCTTAATACAGGAAGAACCTCTCCTCGTTTTACTGAAACTATAACTCCCAGAGCAGAAGTCTCTCCGATAATTACACTGTCTCCAGGATTACCTGCACCTCATGAAGCTGCAATAATTTCAGCATCAGTTCCGGCAGCACTGGGTCCTCAAATTTTATTTATAAGAGGCTTTGGGGGAGATGACAGATCGCTCCGTCGTTTTGAAAATGAGCCTGAAACAGATTTTTCTCTGACAGTATAAAATTTGATTTTTGATTCTAAAAACAAGGATTCTGTCTTAAAAATAACTTCTTACTTAATAATCAGTGTGGGGATTTTTCTTCGCCTTGCACAATATTTTTCAAATAAATCATTATGGAGAGATGAGGCAATGCTTGCCTTAAACATAATGGAAAAAAGTTTTATAGATTTGTTAAAACCTCTGGATTATAGCCAATACGCTCCACCGGGATTTTTAATCATTGAGAAGTTAATAATCAGTATTCTTGGTCAAAGTGAATTTTCATTCAGGTTGTTTCCTTTGATTTGCGGGATAGCTTCGTTATTTCTTTTTTATAAATTAATAAAGAAATGCCTTTCACCATTAGCTGTTCCAGTAGCACTTGTATTATTTTCAGTTCTTCTTTGTCTTAATTACTATTCATCCGAAGCTAAACAGTATTCATCTGACTTATTGTTTACACTTCTGTTCATTTTAGTAGCAATAGACTTGAAAGAAAAGTCGACCATTTTTTATTTTATTATTTATGCTTTAGCCGGGGCATTAGTAATATGGTTTTCTCACGTTTCTGTTTTTGTATTGCCTGGGGTTGGCTTAAGTATTTTTGTTCTTTCATTAATTAAAAAAGAAAGAATTAAATCAATTTTAATTTTAGCTGCATGTTTTTTATGGATAGTTAGTTTTCTTGTATTTTATTTTTTTTCAGTATCTCACATTGTCAAGATTCCAGGTTTAATAGACTACTGGTCTAACTATTACATACCTTTCCCATTACACTCAACAGCTGACTTTCTAAAGTATAAAAACATTATAAAGGAATTTTTTCGTTTTACATCTCTTAATAGCATTGCTGGCATATGTTTTTTAACCGGATTAGTTTATTTTTTTCAAAAGAAAAAAGGAGTTTTTTTTATCCTGGCTATGCCAGCATTTATAACCCTTATAGCATCTGTATTTCATAAATATCCTATCTTTGAAAGATTTGTCTTGTTTCTGATTCCAGCTACTATTTGTTTTATTGCAGAAGGTGCTGAATGGATTAGAGCTAAAACATGGAACAGGTTTCCACTTGCTGGGATTATTATAATTATACTTTTACTTTACAAGCCTGTTAATTTTACAAGAATTAATTTTACCCATCCCCTTACTCAGGAAGAAACTAAACCTGTATTTAAATATATAAAAGAACACTTAAAAAATGGTGATGTTATATATGTTTCAGATCCTCTTCAGTTTAGTTTTAAATATTATGCTAAAAATTATAATTTCTGCAGTGATTATTCTATAAAACAGGATAGAGAAAAAGTAGAAGAAGCTAAATGTAGTGAATTTAATCACAGGCTTTTTTTAGGCGCTGCTGAAAATTTAAGTACTCGTGAACTTGAAAAGATCCCAAAGAATAAAAGGGTTTGGTTTATATTCTCAGAAAAGCTATCAGATAACAGAGCAGATAAGGCAGTTACACTGAATTATCTGGATAAAGTGGGGGTAAAAACTGGTTCTTTTCTTAGACAGGGTATAGTGGCATACCTTTATGATTTGGACATGAGATCTAATCATTAATAAACTTTTTCCCTGGTTTAGTCTTAAAAACAAGTGGCAGAAGAAGATTTAAAAAACCTTTTTCAAATATAAAAGGACGTAATACTAAGGCTGAGATAACTAAAATTGCAATTCCTAGCATATGAAAATCTCTTAAAAAAGCAGTCTTGTTCTTATTAAGAGATTTCATTAAATACTCTTTGGCCTTATCATAGCGCCGATCAATTATGCACAATCCAGCTAATGTAGAGGAACTTTTTGAGATGCAAAAATTATAAAGCTCTTTAGGTAAGGTGGGATTATCGTTAAATACTTTCTTTAAAATACATTCCCCATCCTCAAGAATCTTTTCATAATCTTTTGAGCGATTATCAGGCCAGCGTCTATATCCTACTAAAGCTTTGGGAACTGTTGCTATAGGAAATTTTTTAGCAAAACGAATCCACATTTCTGCATCATCACCATATTTTACTTTTTCATCAAATAAATCCATGGTTTGCAGGCATTTGTGCCTAATCAAAGGAACACTGCAGTTAGATATAGGATTCTTTTCAATAACTTTTTCATAAACCATACCATTCACATTTACCCCCAGCCGCCAGCCAAGTAATAAACCATTTTCATCTATCGTTACTGAATAGCAGGATACTAGTCCAACTTCTGGCTTAGTTTTTAAACACTCAAGCTGAAATAAAAGTTTATCCGGATGCCATAAATCATCTGCTTCCAGAAAAGCTATATACTCCCCTTTTGCAACTTCAATTCCATAATTTCGAGCATAAGGAAGACCAGGTTTAGATGGTTTGATAAAATTAATTCTTTTGTCCTTCTCTATAAACTTTTTTACTATCTGTGGTGTTTGATCCTTAGAACCACTATCTACAATTATAATTTCAAAGTCTTGAAAGCTTTGATTCAATGCTGACTTTATAGCATAAGAAATGTATCGTTCACAATTAAGGACAGGTATAATTATCGATACTTCAGGTGGTTTCAATTTTTTAACCAATCATATTAAATTATATCAATCGTTAAAATGAAAACAGAAAATATTTTACTTTATACACTTGGGCATAAAGATTATTACTTTGAAGGTAAAGGATATAAAATCCCTATTCCTTGCTGGGGAATGGAAAAAAGTATTGTATATAATTTAGACTATCTTAAAAAATATTTTAAGGTTAATCTTATTCTTTTTGGTTTAAATAAATTGCCGCTCTATAGCGCACAAGACATAAATATAATTTCCGGAGGAAAATCTTTTAATTCATACACTCTTTCTTACATCTTCTCTTTTAAGGATCTGATTACTAACTTTCCATTTGGCATAAAAAATATATCAGAAAAGGATACTGTTATTATGGTGCATAATTTTTTCTTACTTGTTATCTTTTCTAAGTTATTTACCCCGAAAATAAAAGTGATTTTATTTATAGAAAATGAGGTATCAAGATTATTGTGGAGGCTTGATGGCAATATATTTTCAAAGATTATATATTTTCTAATCACTTTCCTGGGTTTAATACTTGCAGACAAAATAATTAAGGTTTCAGACAGAACTTGTTGGTTAGAAGATAAGTTAAACTTTATTAAAAAGAAATCATATTACCTGCCAAATGGGTTAGATATAAAGATATTCAAGCCCTATGATGGCAACAGGAACTCCTTAATAAACATAAATGGAGTAACAGATAAAGACAGTTTGCTTTTATACGTAGGAAGAATAACAGATACAAAATATAAAAATCCCAGACTTTTATTTAAATCATTTGAAGCAGTCAGAAAAAAGAAAAGCAATATAAAACTAATAGTTATAGGCACAGGTAAAGAAGAAGGATATAGGCTACTTAAAAAGCATAATGTAAAAAACAGCGAGAATATTTTTTTTATGGGTATTATTAAAAATGAGTCTATTATTCCTTACTACCAAAGATGTGACTTAACTCTTTTAACTTCAAGATCTGAAGGCAATCCTTATGTGATATTAGAATCCCTGGCATGTGGAACTCCATGCGTAACTACAGATGTCATTAATAAACACACGATTCAAAACGGAGTCAACGGGTATGTTTCAAAAAGTCAGGAGGTAGAAGATTTTACTAATGTAATGCTTAAAGGGCTTGAATTATCATTGAAATTAAAGCCACAAAATAAAAGTTTATTAGATCCGATTTACAATATTAAAAACAGGGAGAAAAATTTGCTTAAACTTATACAATAACTGGTCAGGACTTGCGCATTTTATATTTTTTAAAATAATCAAAGATATTAAAACAAAATAACAGGTTTAATTTGCAAGCAATATATGTTTTTCTAAAAAGATTCAACTGATGAAATAAAGGATTAAAGAGTAAATCCTTAAAAAGGTTAATCCATAAGCTTACAAACCCAAATTTTCTGTCAAATTCAGGCAAAGAAAAACTTAATGCCATTTTTTCCATTGTTTCACTCATTCCGCCAAGTCTTCTATGAATACAGACATTTTCAAGCGTTTTAATTTTTCCCATATAAGCAACTCTGGAAAATAAAATATAATCACACCCCATAACATTTGGCATTTTAAAATTACGAAGTTTGTTTAGTTCTATTAATCCAAAGTTTGGCGGATTTCCTGAGCCTAGCACCTGTAAATAAAACGACATCCATCTTCTAATATTACTGTTATCAGGCAAATTAATTTTTATACCTTCGTGCGAGAATTTGTCTCCCCAGTAAAACTTTGTCTTTCCTGTGACAAGTATATATTCCGGACTATTAATTAAACTCTGCAAGCATAAACTTATATAATCCTTATCAATCCAATCGTCATCACAAAGCCACATAAAATATTTTCCGTTTGCAGTTTTAAGAGCAAAATTAAAATTTGGATTTACACCTATATTTTTATTGTGGTGATAGTATTTAACTCTACTATCTATATTTATAAACTCTTGTATTAAATGTTGCACTTCAGAATTTGAACAGTCATCTAAAACAATTATTTCAATGTTTTCATATGTTTGATCAATAACTGATTTTAAAGCCTGGCACAATAAATCAGGTCTATTATAGGTAGTAATAGCAATTGTTACTAATGGGTCTAATATTTTTATTTCGCTCATAACAAGTTATTTTTTAGAACATTAAATTTGGAATTATATTTATGCATTCTTCTGAAGCATTATATTATATTGCTAGCAATCGTAAGCAGGAAGTTTAATTTTGAAAATTAGAGCTATGAAGAGTTTAACTGAAAAAAATAAAATTATTTATTACATTGTGTTGGTATAGTCTTTATCTGTATAATTCTTTATCCTGCTGTCTTTAAGATTTTTTACCAACTAAATGACTATCCGAGTTTTCAAGAAATTAAGCCTGTACTTAAATTTATTAAAGAACATAAAAAGAAGGAGGATTTTATTTACATTACCCATTATGCGCAATATGCATTTAAATACTATGCAAAAAATTATGGATTCAATGATGATTTCATGCCTGAATCAAATTGGGGTAAGGCAAATCCAGAATTTCAGAGGCTTTACTTAAGTTCTCGCTATAATCCTATATTTATAGAAGGGGCCTGTATAGATAATTCCCGGGAATGCTTTGCTAATGAGCTTAAAAATTTCCCTCCACATAGCAGGATCTGGGTTTTATTTTCTCACAGTTTTGATAATAAAAAGGAGATGATTAAATATTTGGATACAATTGGAATAAAATTAGGTATGTATTCAAAAAATAATATTCGTGGTGGCTCAAGTACTTATCTCTATAAAATTAATTAATGAGTAATAAACTCAAACTATTCTTCTGGTTATTTATTAGTATTGGGATTTTTCTTCGCTTAGCTCAATTCTTTTCAGATCGATCCTTATGGTTTGATGAAGTACTAATCTCATTAAACATTATTAATAAACCCTTTATCGAGCTCTTAGGACCTCTGGATTACTACCAGGGGGCACCGGCTGGTTTTTTATTTGTTGAAAAGGTTCTGGTAAATATTTTTGGAGATAGCGAATATACACTAAGAGCTTTTTCTTTATTTTGCAGTATTTCTTCTTTCTTTATTTTTAACAAGCTGGCAAAGGCATGTCTTAGCCCGGCCGGGGCATTGATAGCTACTGCACTTTTTGCAATTTCAGATCCTTCAATTTTTTATTCTTCAGAGGCTAAGCAGTATTCAGGAGATGTAACTGTTACATTATTATTACTTTTAATGGCTCTTAAAATAGAAGAAACAAATAAAACAGGATTTTCTAAACTTGTTTTATGTGGTGTTGCTGGAGCAGTATCATTGTGGTTTTCATTCCCTGCAATTTTTATTTTAATTAGTACAGCAGTTGCATTATTTGTAATTTCTTTTATACAAAAAAACAAGGAGAAAAGTAAAGCTGTTTTATTTTGTTCTTTGTTCTGGATAACTGGTTTATTTATTCTGTATAAAATACACTTGTGCAAGCTGAATCCTGCAGGAATTAAACTCTTTCCTGATTATGCTTTTATGCCATTTCCATTAAATATCACCTGGTTTAATGCACTTAGTATGAGAGTTTTTAAATTTCTTGAGCTATCTGCATATGGAATTCCGCAGATCCTTTTTCTTATTGGTGCTATTTCATTCTTTAAAAGAAAAAGGGTATTGTTTCTCATACTCTTTGTTACTATCTTGCAAGTACTCTTCGCATCTGCTTTTCACCTTTATCCGCTAGGAAACAGATTATTGTTATTTATTACTCCCCTGATTATTCTTTTTATTGCAGAAGGAATTTCACTGATTATAAATAAAATCTGGCCTAATTATTCAATAATATTAATTGCACTTGTATGTTTATTATTCTGGAATCCGGTTTCCGTAGTAATTAATGATTTAATAAATCCGCGTACTTTGTTTGAAATAAAACCAGTATTAAAATACATAAAAGAACACTCCACAAAAAATGATATTTTATATGTTTATTCCAATGCTCAGTATGCATTGAAATTTTATGCAAAGGATTATGGCTTTAATGATAAATTTGAAGTAGATCCGTCCCAATTTTACTCCAGTCCAAAAATAAAGCGCCAAACTGAAAAAAAAGGATATATGACCATTGCTAATGGAGGGAATAGCAAAGACTTTACTGATGGCATTAATAAATTAAAAGGTTATAAAAGAGTATGGATACTATTTTCAGAAATTATCAGAAAAGAACAAGAACCTCTGGTACTAAAATATCTAAATGAGATGGGGGTTATGTTATTAAACTTTCAAAGACCAGGTGTTAGAGTTTACCTCTATGATTTAAGCAGCAAAGGAAAATAATTTTTATGTCAAGATTAAAAATGCTCTCCTGGAATGTAAACGGTATAAGAGCAGCTGAAAAAAAAGGATTTTTAAAATGGCTTCTTAAAGAAAGTCCGGATATTTTATGTGTTCAGGAGACAAAAGCTCATATAGAACAGTTAAGTAAAGAACTTATTAATCCAAATGGTTATAAAACCTTTTGGGTAAGCGGAGAAAAAAAAGGTTATAGTGGCGTAGCTATTTTTACAAAACCAGAACCTCAAAATATTAAAACTGGTTTTGGAATAAAGAAATATGATTCAGAAGGAAGAATTTTAATTTCCGATTACAAAGATTTTATTCTGTTTAATATTTATTTCCCAAACGGTCAAAGAGACGAGGAAAGACTAAAATACAAACTTGGGTTTTATGATGAGTTTTTAAAATGTGTCGATGGTTTAAAAGAAAAGGGAAGAAAAATAATTATTTGCGGAGATGTAAACACTGCTCACAAAGAAACCGATCTGGCCAGGCCAAAAGAAAATGAAACCACAAGTGGTTTTTTGCCAGTAGAAAGAAAATGGATGGATAAGTTCACAGAACACGGTTATATAGATACTTTCAGATACTTCATTAAAGATTCAGGACACTATACATACTGGGATCCGATTTCAAGAGCCAGAGAAAGAAATGCAGGCTGGAGAATTGATTACTTTTTTATTACTCCAAATCTCTTAAAAGGTTTAAAAAAAGCATTTATCATGACTGAGGTAATGGGATCAGATCACTGTCCTCTGGGGATTGAAATTGAAGTATAAAACAGAGATACTTGGTGTGTAAGAAAGCTAAGACATTGTAATTAAAAAATTACACACTCAAAATAACAATCCTGATAGAATTTTTACAAATAAATTACCGTTTAAAAGGTTTTGAGCTTGTTAGTTTTAACAAGTGTGCTGATATTTTTAACTATGTTAACCACAAGCAAAATAACAAGTATAGAACAAAAGAGAGAAACCTATCCACAGTTTAAGTCAAACCATGTCAGAAAAAGTTCTTCTCAATCTTATGGGAATGTAGTTCCTTTTAAGCATTATTTACCCATTCAGGATATTGATGGATACTCAAATGAAAACAAAGAGCTTGCTTATGGCTGGACAGAACTTATCCCTGTATTAAATGCACTATCAAAGGTTTTTTATATAGAAAAGAATGATCCTGTTTCCATGTTTGTATGGGTAAAAGAACATGCAAAGTTTTATATTGAGAATCCTGTCCCGAAGAGTTCTTTAATTTACAATCATGTGAGAAGTACAGATCGTGAGAAACAGGTTGTCCTGCAAACCTGTGAAAAGATTCTTATTGATGCTTACTTGCAAGCAAAAGATTTTATAGCAAATGGAAAAGAAGTACAGCCTGGATTTGAGATAAGCGGTGATACAAGTTCCATAATGAAAGTTAAAGGTGCTTTTGGAATTGAAGTTAATTATTCTTATATTGACTCCCTTTTACAATCCATTGAAGCTCTGGATATTGAAACAGTAAAAAACTGGAAAAAGTTTTTTAAAGCTTCATTTGTTCATGAAATGGTTCATAAACTGCGGGAAGAAATTTATACTGAGCCGGATACTGCACAGGAAATAGCTCCTCATGCAGCTGAAATTTTATCTACGGATGGAGATAATCCTATGGAAGATATATATATAGAGGAAATAGGAAAACAAGAAGGCAGCAGATATCAAAAAGATATAATGGCTGCCTTAAAAGTTTTAGAGCAAAAATTATTACAATTACCTGCCTGTAAGTATAAACCAAAAAACTTTGAGCTAACAGAAATAAATAAAGCATTAATGTCAATCTCTAAAAATATAAAAAAGCAAATGCTTAAAAAAATGGCGCGAGAAATAGTTTTTGCTTCAGGTCCGGATTTGCTTAGAATAGCCGCAGGAGTAGATACAAGAGTAGCAGCGGTACAAGTAAAAATTCAAGATTATTCGCACTGACAAATTGATCTAACACCAATCCACTAATATAGTCTCTCATTTTTTTCACATCATTGGTGTAGATCCTATAATTAGCCGCCAGCGAGACTTGAACTCACGACCTAGTGTTTACGAAACACTTGCTCTACCAACTGAGCTATGGCGGCAGATGTATAAAACATTTTATCTTAACCATGAAAAGCAGTCTTTAAAAGTGGCATTACACCATTAACTATATACTGCACTCCAATGCATAAAAGTATAAATCCCATAATTCTGGTAAATGATTTCATCATCGTGGTGCCCATTTTATGAGCGATTGCATGTGCAAGTATTAGAAACACATAACAAAGTAAAGTTACAACACAAATGACGATTAAAATAACCATGTAATGAAAAAGGGTTTTTGCATCTGTAGTCATTCCTATTATTACTGCAATAGCCCCCGGCCCGCTTAAAATAGGCATAGCCAGCGGCGAAAATGCAATATCATCTTTTTCTTCAGACTCCTGCTGTTCCTGAGGAAGCAGTCTGTCCTTTTTTTGCAGCATTTCAATTGCAGAACCAATAATCATTAAGCCACCTGCAATGCGAAGCCCTTCCAGGGATATACCAAAAAACTTTAGTATAAGCCCGCCTGCTATAAAAAAAGCAATTAAAATCCAAAATACATACATGCTGGCTCTCTTTGCAGTTTCGGTTTTTTGTTTTAAAGTGTATTTTTGTGTAAGTGAAGCAAAAACCGGGACTGCAACAAGTGGATCCACTATTGAAAATAGTGAAACAAAAGATCCTACAAAAAATAAAAGCAGGTCGTTTGGCATAAAATCAATTTCAGTATACTCTTAATTTAATCATCTGTTCTCTATCTTCTTCTGCTCCCTGGGTTAGACTCCAGGATTTTGAACTGTTTTTGCTTTTATCTCTTAATTTCTGTCCGTTAACAGGATGCCATTTAAAATTAAGAGAAAGATATTTAGGCTCTTCCTGAGTAATTGTTATTTCTCTGAATGCATTTGGCCACTGAACTACAGCAGGACAGCTGTTATGTATTCTGTTTTTTATTTTAATTAGCTTTGCAGCATGATAATGTCCGCTAAATACTCCTAATACATTTTTATAACTTTCTACGATCTCCAAAAGTTTTGTTCTGTCAGGCTCTACGATAAAATGATCTTTGCTTTTAAATGGCTCAATGACCGGAAAGTGCAGTGCAATAATTACATATTTATCTTCATTTTTCTCAAGTTCATCTTTTAGCCATTTGAGTTGCTCATCATCAATTTGTCCCAGAGGAGTAACTAATTTTTCTGTAGTACCATCCAGACATATAAATGTAAACTTTTCATTTGGTGAAAAAGAAAAATAAGTCATGTTCCCACTAAAACCTGTGGGGTTTTTAAGGTCTGCGAATTTGTTAATAAATCCTTTTTTACCTAAACCACCGTTTACACTTACATCATGATTCCCAAGAAGCACATACCACGGGTATTGTGATGCCATTGTAATTTCAATATATCTGTCAATGAGTTTTTCATCAGGTACATCAACCTGATCACCTGTAGAAAGAACAAAATCCAGATCTTTTATTTCATTAATTTCACTGACTGCATCTCCTAAAAGCTTTTCAGAACTTCCTAATAGCCTCTCAGCATCTTTTGCAATTGATTTTTGAAGATGTGTGTCGGAAATTTGTACAAAATGCAGAAGTGGCTTTGATTCGTTGGCATTGGTAAAAATCAAAAAACCAAATGATAAAGCTAAAATAACACTAACTAACCAAATATAAATTTTTCTTTTCATTTAAATTATTCCGCATTCTTTACTGCAGATACCACCTGCAGTAAATGAAACAACTATTGAAAATCTACTTGACAATATACTATTATAAGTTCTATACACTTTATTGTATACAGTGAAGACATGACAGGATGTATCTCTAATAAAATTACCGTATAATTTCTAAGTATGAATGTTTTAGTAATTGGTAGTGGCGGAAGAGAACATGCAATTTGCTGGAAATTACACCAGAGTTCACATGTTAAGCAAATTTTTTGTTCTCCTGGAAATGCCGGGATTGCTGAAATTGCTACCTGTGTCCCGGTGTCGCCAACAGATATTGAAAGACTTGCTGAGTTTGCAATTGTCCAGAAAATTGATCTGACAATTGCAAGTATGGATGAACCGCTTGCCAGAGGAATTGTTGATTATTTCAGAAAAAAAGGTCTCAGGATATTTGGACCTACAAAGGAAGCAGCAAAACTTGAATGGTCAAAATATTTTGCAAAAGAATTTATGCTCAGACACAATATTCCTACTGCACCATATGCCTGCTTTGAACAAAAAGAATTTGCTCTGGCTTATGCAAAGTCTCAAAAACATCCAATTGTGGTAAAAGCAGACGGGCTTGCGCTTGGAAAAGGTGTCACCGTAGCCCAATCATTTGAAGAAGCAAAGATTGCAATTCATGACTGCTTTGACGGGAAGTTTGGGCAAGCCGGAGAAAAAGTAGTAATCGAAGAGTTCATGAGGGGGCATGAAGTTTCTGTCTTTGCAATTTCAGATGGCAAAGACGCAGTAACACTGGTACCTGCCCAGGACTATAAAAGATTATATGACGGTGACTCAGGACCAAACACAGGAGGGATGGGTGCTTATGCTCCTGTTCCTTTTATGACAGGTGAATTAATCGGTCAGGTAAAAGAAGAAATTATAATGCCCACGATTAAAGGTATGGAAAAAGAAGGAAACCCATACCATGGGATTTTATATTGTGGACTTATGGTAACTGATGAAAGCAAAATAAAAGTCGTAGAGTTTAACTCAAGGCTTGGTGATCCGGAAGCACAGGTTGTACTCCCTCTTTTAGATGAAGATTTGTTTGAAATTTGCTGGGCTGTGACAGAAGGAGAGCTTGGAAAATATAAAGAAGGATTTCACCGGTTAGGTGGAGCTGCCCTTTGTGTAGTAATAGCTTCAGATGGTTATCCTGAAAACTATCGAAAGGGAATCCGGATTGATTTTTCCAAATTAAACGAGCCTGTAGAAATTGTAAGTGGAAAAAATCCACAGACACTTGAAGCTATTCTTCGTGCTAAAGGTATTATATTTCATGCTGGAACTGCCCGTGATGCTGATGGTAGGCTTGTTTCAAACGGTGGAAGAGTTTTAGGTGTAACAGCACTTGCTGACAGTCTTTTAGATGCACAGGTTTTAGCTTATAAACTTTGCGAAAGAATTGATTTTGAAGGTAAGTATTACCGCAAGGATATTGGTGATAAAGGAATGGTTTAAAAAACTGTTACATTGGCCTCTGTGGAGGAATATTCCTTCCTGCTCCTGCTGATACTTCCAGTCCTGGCAGACCTGAACCACCACTTCCTAGATCAGTATTTGCAGCACCTGAACCAAAAACAGGCGACTCACCACCAAATGCAGATCCTGTCCCCCCCGCTCCCGGTCCAATACCTGGAGGGCCAAATTCTGATATTGAGCTGCCAGATTCTGGCTGTGAACTTCCCTCTGTACTTGCAGGATTATTCCTACTGTCAGACTCCAGCTTACTGGCTAGACGTTCAAGAAGACTAATTATCATTTCTAAAAGATTTTGTTTATTACTTCCTGTGCCTTCTCCTGCTGTTTCTGTAGATGGGCTTGTAGCAGTAGGTTGTGGAGAAGGAGGCTTTTGTAGTCCGGCAATTGCTTGTAAAAGCCCTATTAGAGCACGTAGTATTTTAGCTGCCCCTTTACCAGCTCCACCAAATACTCCACCTAACATACTTCCAACGCCAGATCCCATACTATCCATAGCTCTTCCAGCACCAGATCCAGCGCCATCCAGCACACTTCCAGATCTTTCTTGACCAAGTCCATCTAACGATTCAGATAAAACAGGATTAACACCATTAACACTGGCATTAACACTGGCATTAACACCACCAGCTAAATTAGGACCAAGAACAGGAGGGATTGCATTTAATAAAAACATAATTTTTTTTCTCCTTGTTAGATAAATAAAATTCTACATGAGTCAAACACAAAAGAATTAACCTATAGTTAAATTTTCCCTAGATTAGAAGAAATATTTTTGCGTGGGGTTTGTGGTGTTGTTTTTTTAGCATTCTCAGCTGTGGCTTTTTGTTGGCGGATTTTTTCTTCAGCTTTTTTTCCTTCAGCTTCTCTTTCTTTAGCTTCTTGTCGGCGGGCTTCTTCTTCAGCTTCTTTTTCTTTTTGTAAAGCCTGTTCGTATTGCTCCTGAAGGTCTTTTATTTGAGAGGCGTTATTAGTACCATTTGTTCTACTTTGTCCCAGTTCTAATACCTGGATCTGATTGTAAATTCCATCTGAGCTTTTGCCACTTATTAAGTCACTGCCTGAAGGTGTAGGCCCACTTTGGGTTATTGAAACTTTTTCTGCTTGCATATAATATCTCCTAATTTAGTAACAAATAACCACGTATTGTTTAAGATGAGGTAATGGGTTCATAAGGTTATTAATCTTGCTTTCAAAAACAAAACCCCTACGTGAGCTCTAACGTAGGGGTTTTTATCCTTAACTTGATCTGACCTAGCTCCCTGTAAGGCTATTAAACTTTTCCTTTTAGGGAATTCGACCTTATTACCTTAACTACCGATTTTGCTTACCTGCGGTTAATTTCTCCGCTCTTCTTTGGGTCAATCTCTAATTATGTTGCCCACTTTTATTTGGTAACCATCCCGGTTACATATAAGGATACACATTTAAAGAAAAAAATTCAAGCCCTTACAATAACTCATAAATTCATTAAAGACTGTCTGGTTAAATTCTGGTTTAAATTTAGTTAAGGGAAGTTTACAATTTTTAAGATTTATCCTTTTCCGGGTTTTGCCCTTGAAAAATATGTTACCAGATTAACCTGAGAACCAATATTGTCTTTCCTTTTTACACTTACTGTTACCTCTTTTAAACCAGTGTCCTGAGAAATATCGGACGGATAGTTATCCGGAGGAAGAGAAGTTTTAGGATCAATATATTTTACTGTGACTCTGACCAGAAACGGCCCTTCGGTTTTAATAGAAGACATCCCCAGCCCACCACCAAGTGCATCCAGTTCAGGATCATAGTACCTAAGTGCTCTTAGTTTTTCTATTTCATTCTGAAGCAGATTAACTGCCTGCCCCTGCATTTGTATTCGGGCATTCTTTTGAATAATATAAGGAAAAAGTGCAATGATTCCGGAAAGCGCAGTAGTAATAATTACTATGCTTACCATGAGTTCTACCATTGATTGTCCAAATTCAGAACGCATAGTTTTGATGATAACATATTCATTTATATGAATCCAAAAATTACACATGTAGCACTTCTTGTTTCAGATGTAGACAGAACTTGTGATTTTTATATTAAATACTGCAGCTTAAAAGTACTTTCCAGGAGAATGGATCCAAACACTGGTTATCGGGTAATCTGGCTTGGAGAGGATCTAAAGTTTGTAATTGTAGCTTTTGAAGGTGAGAAAAAACCAATCCAGTCAATTACAAAACCACTAAGTCATCTTGGCTTTGCTCTTGAATCAAAAGATAAAGTAGACAAAATTTCAGAGATTGCAAAAGAAGAAGGAATATTAAACTATGGACCGGTTTATATAGATGCTGATGTGGGTTACATCTGTGAGATTTTAGATCCTGATAAAAATTCTGTAGAATTTAGTTTTGGGCAGAAATTGGGGTGAGAATCAAGCTTCACTTTGTACTTTTTCTTTTTTCCTGGGCTCTTCAATTTTTAAACTCTCAATGGAAACAGGTTTCCTCATTACCATCCACGTCTGAAGTGCCTGAATAATACCACTTACTACAAAATATAAAAGAACACCGGCAGGTACAGGAAATAATAATGTCATCGTTCCAACCATAACCGGCATAACTCTTTGCATCGTTTTTTGCATGTCAGCTTGTTTCGGATCAGAGGGAGGAAGAGTAGTATGTGAAGTAACTTTCCCGGATAACCAGATAGTCAGTGCAAATAATATAACTAAAATAACAACGTCTATATTGAACTTTCCTGTCAAAGGATCAACAGCACCCGTTTTCCCAAGGCCGTTTATAAATAAAAAACTGTCTTTTTCAGAAGAGCCCGGTAAAATTGCATTTAAGAAAATCGTTCCTGGTTTTTTGGTTTTAACGGTAACACTATTGTCTGAGTTTACTGTTAGATCAGCAAATGAGCTTAAGTCCTTCGGATTTCCTTCCGGAGTAAAGTAAGACTTATCTGAGAATTGCCACCTGACATTATTTGTTACCCCGTTTATATTCCCTTCAAGTGTATAGATTTTATATGTGATTTCTTTTTCACTGGGGATTTTAACTTCTCCTGGATGTAAAACTAATCTGCCTTTCAGTCCTTCTTTACCAACAAAAATTGTAGGACTTGAGGAACCTTTAATTTGCTCGTTTAAAGTCTGGGTTTTATCTAAAATCTGCACAGGCACTGTAATTGCAACAGGTTTAAATGGAGAGCCGTTAAATGCCCAAAACAGTGCTATTAATATTGGAAGCTGAAAAAGCATAGGAAAACAGCCGCCAAGAGGATTGACTTTATATGTCTGGTAAAACCCCATCATATCTTTCTGGAAACTTTCCTGAATTTCCTTTAATTTAGCAGGTTTGTCTTTATATCTTTCTTTTTGCTGATTAAATCTGTCCTGAAGTATTTTAATTTTGGGCTGAAGAGCCTGCATTTTCTGCATTGACTTGGTTTGATGTTTAGTAAGCGGATAAAGAGCTACTTTTACAACAATTGTTACAACTATAATTGCCCAGCCGTAGCTACCAAGTGAGTTTTTAAAAAACTCAAGCATTGGAAGAATAAAATGATAGGTAAGTAAACTAAGATCCATTTTTTATATAGCTCAAGACAAGCTTGAGCTTCCTTCGGTCAATTCCTTTCGTTTGATCAGCTTTGCCGAATGAATCGGACAAAGCCTATAACTGGTGAATTCATTTGGTACATGATCTATTCCTCCTTCACATAGCGGATTACACCTCAATAATCTTTTTAACGAAAGCACTATTCCATAAATCGGGCCATATTTTTCTAATGATTTCAAAAAATAATCCGAGCAACTCGGATAAAATCTACATTCAGAAAATTGAAAAATTGATCTCACAACCCGTGTTTTTTGCCAGAGTGTAACAAAAAATAAAATTAATTGATAAAACATAAAATATACTTTTGCAAATAAATATTCAATCACAGTTGCTTGTTTTCTAGTTTTTTTAACAGATTCTCCATTGAATCCTTGATCTGCTTAAATGTAGCATTTTTTATATTTGGACTAGCAATCCAGATTAATACTGATATTTTTTTAAGCTTACTGTTGCTAATAAGTCTTTCTCTGAAAAATCTGTATGCTGACCGCATTCTGCGTTTAATTAAATTTCTTTTATTAGCTTTGTTTTCTACCTTAATTCCAACAATAAAAGCAGTTTTAGGTAATTGTATTTCCTGCTCTCTTTTCTTAAACAAATAATACAGTAGTAACAAATCTGAACTTAATCTCTGACCGTTCTTTTTTCCTATATTAAAGGTCGTATTAAACAGGTATCGTTCTTTTAGTCTTTCTGTTTTTGGAAGCATGTAGCCTTATCAAGAAGGAGCCAGTCTCTTTCTACCTTTTTTTCTTCTTCTTTTCAAAACATTTCTTCCAACTTTAGATTTTAACCTGGCTCTGAAGCCGCTTGTTTTAATTTTTTTTCTGTTAGAGCCGCCTAATGTCCGTTTCATGATTTATTTCTTCCTTCTTTAACTTAAATAACCTAAATATTTATAACACAAATTGGTTAATAATTTTTGTTTTACACAATATATCTACTTTTAATTTTTTATTATTAACTGACATTTATCAATTTGTATCATGTTAAGCTCTTTAGTCCATTTAGAAAATTTGTTTTTTAAAGGAAAGTTTTTAATAAAACATAAGCAGTTATAAATGAATCAAGAAGTTGAAAATATCTGGGATCTTGTTCAAGGCCATCTTTCAAAAGAAATGAAAGGCCCGAGTTTTCAGACTTGGATTAAGCCATCAAAGTTAATTGAACTTCGCGAAACCAAAGCAATAATTGCAGTTAAAAATGAGTTTAACAAAAACTTCTTAAATCAATGTTACTTAAATAAAATTACTTCTGCAATTGAAAAAGTAACCAGAAAAAAAACTGAAGTGGAGATTATAGTAAAACCTGATTTAAAGCTGGATGAATTTATTTCATCAATAGCTAACTTACAAGAATCAAACCAGCTCCTTACTTCTCATCCATCATCTCCTAAAGAAAGTTTCTTTGATCATACTTTTAAATACAAAACAAATTTAAACCCTTCATATACTTTTGAAAGTTTTGTAGTAGGCTCAGGCAATCAGTTTTGTCATGCTGCAGCACTTGCAGTATCTGAATCCCGAAGCGAACAATACAATCCTCTTTTTATTTATGGCAGTGTAGGCCTTGGTAAAACACATCTTGCACATGCAATTGCAAACTATACACTGGAACAGGATAAAAGTAAAAACATAAAATACCTTGGCTCTGAATCATTTACAAATGAACTTATTCACTCAATCAAGTCAAACAATATGGGCAGCTTTAGAGAAAAGTACAGAAAAGTAGATTTGCTTATGATTGATGATATTCAGTTTCTGGCAGGAAAAGAAGCTACTCAGGAGGAATTTTTTCACACATTTAATACACTTAGAGAAAACGGAAAACAAATTATTTTAACCTCTGACAGGCCGCCAAGTTCTTTATCCTCTATTACTGACAGATTGAAAAACAGATTTGAAGGCGGATTAATAGCAGATATTCAGGCACCTGATCTGGAAACCAGAACTGCAATTTTAATGCTTAAGGCAGGCAATCTTAATATTGATCTTTCTGTTGAAGTAGCTGAATATATAGCTGCTGTCTTTTCAAATAATATAAGAGAACTGGAAGGGGCCTTAAAGAGAGTACATGCATATTTATCTTTTACACAGGAAAATATTAGTTTAAAGAATGTACAGAAAATTTTATCTTTGTCAAATCAAGATTCCTGCGGTAAACCATCTCCTGAAGCAGTAATTAAAACAATTGCATCATTTTATAATGTTTCTTATGAAGGTTTAATAAGCACAAAGAGATCTTCTGATCTTACAAGGCCGCGACATGTGGCTATTTACATGCTTCATAGTTTTTATAATTTAAGTTTCCCAAGAATAGGCGAATTATTGTCTAACCGTACACACAGCTCAGCTATTTATGCTTACCAGCAAATAAAGAAAAAACTTATAAAAGATCAGGCTTTCTCAGAACAGGTTAATTCTCTCAGGGGGCTGATTGAGAGAAGAAAATGAAGTTCTAATTAATAATTACATATAAAAAGATTTATAATAGGTTATAAGCATTGAGTTAGGTATTTTAACAAAGGAGATAAAATCATGACCACAAAACAACAAGAGCTACATCCGTCAGTAGTTAAGTTTTTAAGTACTGCACCGAAACAAATGTTAATCAATGGTAAGTTTGTTTCATCAAAGTCAGGAAAAACATTTGACACTGTTAATCCGGCTACAGGTGAAACAATTGTAAAAGTATATGAGGCTGATAAAGAAGATATAGATCTTGCAGTAAAAGCAGCCAGAGCTGCTTTTGAAGGACCATGGAAAAAAGTTTCACCGTATCAAAGACAACAGCTCTTATTAAAAGTAGCTGATCTGATAGAAAAAAATGCAGAGGAGTTTGCACAGCTTGAAACACTGGACAACGGAAAACCTATTAATGAATCAAAACATGTAGATGTTCCGGTTACAGTCGAACATTTCAGATACTATGCAGGCTGGGCTACAAAAATACATGGCGAAACACTTCCGGTATCATGCGGGAATTATCTTACTTATACACTACGTGAACCAGTAGGGGTAGTCGGCCAGATCATTCCATGGAACTTCCCTCTGCTTATGGCAGCATGGAAAATTGCAGCTGCACTTGCATGTGGAAATTGTGTAGTCCTAAAACCAGCAGAGCAAACACCACTTACTGCTCTTAGACTTGGTGAAATCCTTATGGAAGCAGGATTTCCGGCAGGAGTTGTAAATATTTGCCCTGGCTTTGGACCTACAGCAGGTGCTGCATTATCAAGCCATTCTGATGTTGATAAAGTAGCATTTACCGGTGAATATACAACCGGCCGTGAAATTATAAAAGCATCAGCAGGAAACTTAAAGAGAGTTTCACTTGAACTTGGCGGCAAATCACCAAATATTGTTTTTATGGATGGTGATATTGAAGGTGCTCTTAAAGGATGCATGGGAAGTGTATTCTTTAATCAGGGACAGGTCTGCTGTGCAGGAACCAGGCTCTTTGTAGAAAGTAAAATCTATGATGATTTTGTAAATAAACTCTCTGACAAAGTAAAAAAAATAAAGCTTGGACCAGGACTAAGTCCAGATACTCAGATGGGACCACTTGTCAGTGAAGATCAGCTAAAACGTGTAACCGGATACCTGGACATTGGTAAAAAAGAAGGCGCGAAAGCACTTTGTGGCGGAGACAGAGCTAAAGACGGAGATCTGCAAAAAGGATACTTTGTGCAGCCTACTGTTTTTGCTGATGTAAATAATAAAATGAGAATTGCACAGGAAGAAATTTTTGGTCCTGTTGTAAGTGCAATTCCATTTAAAGACGTCAATGACGCAGTGTTTCAGGGAAATGAAACCACATACGGCCTTGCAGCTGGTGTTTGGACAAATAATCTTAAAAAAGCACATTCGGTAGCCCGGGCGTTAAAAGCAGGCACTGTCTGGGTTAACTGCTATAACGTCTTTGATCCGTGTACACCATTTGGTGGTTACAAACAAAGCGGATATGGACGTGAAGGTGGAATCCATGCACTTGAGTTATACACACAAGTGAAAAGTGTTTTTGTTAACTTGGATTAAGAGTGTAAAAATCTAGATTTGATCAGACAGACAGTGTCCGTGTTGCGAGTCCGCTTAAGGCGGATGAGCAACATCACATCAATTTTGTCATTGCGAAGGTCTGCAAGACCTGAAGCAATCTTACACCAAAGTAAATGTAAATAAGGCCGCTTTTATAAACCTGACTTTTTACATTGTAGATATAAATAGCTGTTGTGTTAGATTGCTTCGGGTTAAAGCCCCCTCGCAATGACAATATTGCTCTTTGGTTGTTCGTCGCTATCGCTCCTCACAACCACTTACAATGTCTATAAAGTTAAATCTAAACTTTTACAGATTAAGTAAACTTCAACATTTGCGGCTTATTAGCAACATGCATTTTCTGCTCTGCTTCCTCTAATATTTTTACAACCTGATATCCACTTGCTCCATCTGAGCGCGGGGCTTCGCCTGATGTTATGCAATGTATAAAATGTTCACATTCCAGTCTTAATGGCTCATCGCTGCTAAAGCCTGGGGTTTCTGTTTGTACTACTCCGTCATTGTTTATAAAATAAATTTCAAGTTTATTTTCTTGCCTGCTGTCGTTTAGTACTGCTGTTTTTTTGCTGCCGTTTACTGTAAGTAAAACCTGTTTTTGAGGATCAATCCAGCTGTTATGTATATGTGCCGGGATATCTCCAGGGAAATTTAAGTCAAGGTGTGCTACATCAATTATACTGTCACTGTTTGTAGACCAGCCACATGCATTTTCAATACCAGCAGGTTCGAGTCCTAAGATATAACTCATCATGGAAATGTCATGCGGAGCGAGATCCCAGATAACATTATTATCCCGTCTTTGTTGCTGATTAAAATTTCTTCTGTCGCTGTTTAAAAATCTAACATCGCCAAGTTCACCTTTAAATATAAGTTCCCGTAAGCTGTTTACTGCAGGATGATAAACAAGCAAGTGCCCAACCATTAATGTAAGTCCCTTAACACCGGCAAGGTGAGTTAACTCTTGAGCCTGAAGGTAACCTCTGGCTAATGGTTTTTCAACATAGACATGTTTCCCGGCCAAAAGTGCAAGTCTTGCAAGTGCATAATGTGTGTGCGTAGGCGTAGCTATCACAATGCCGTTAATATCCGGATTTGAAATTAAGTCAGCATAGCTTGTAGTAACTTTTGCATCCTTATAAGTTTTTCTAACCCAGTCCAGTATTTTTGGATCGGCATCACACACCATGTTTAATGCACTAATATCAAACAAATTCCGTGCAAGATTTTTACCCCAGCTGCCACAACCTACCAGTGCTATATTTGGTTTCATTTTTGTCATAAAGCACAAAACAAGTTTGTGCTTTTCTTCAGTCAGTAATTATTAATTATTTTTTGTTTACCGCTTGTTTAAACTGTTTGCCAGCACTAAATGCAGGAACTTTTTTTGCTGGAATGTCAATTGCAGCACCAGATCTTGGGTCGCGGCCTTTTCTTGCCCTTCTGTCTCTTCTTTCAAAGGTCCCAAATCCAACCAAGGTTACTTTTTCACCTTTTGCTACTGATCTGGTAATAGCATTGATTACTAAATCAATGCATTCTTCTGACTGCTTTTTGCTTGTACCTGTTTTGTTTGCTATGAGTTTTATTAATTCTGCTTTATTCATTATTTCCTCCCGCCTCGTCACATCTTCGTTCTTTAATTTTTTTAGGAACTACGATGATTCCTCGGCTACTTTTATGACACATCCCTACTTTATCTGGATTTTCAGACCTTAACTATCCTAAAGAGCCCAAAAATACTGACTAATACTTTAACACTAAAGGTCAAAGGTACGCCACCAATTAACCCGTGATAACATAAAGATAATTATGGCAATAGTTTCAACGTCTAAATCTAAGTCTACTAATAATGATAAATCAAAAAAGGCTATAATCTTACAATCAGAATCTACACAATTAGATCAACAATTTGAACCAAGTTTAAGACCTAAAAGCATTAATGAATACATTGGTCAGCCAAGGTTAAAAGAGTTATTACGCGTTTGTATTGGTGCTGCAAAAAAAAGAGAAGATATAACCAGCATTGGACATTTTTTATTATATGGTTCTCCAGGTCTTGGAAAAACCAGCTGTGCAATTATCCTTGCACGTGAGCTGGGTTCTGAAGCAAAAGTCTTTAGCGCCCCGGCACTTTCTCAGCCAAAAGATATTATAGGTGTTTTACTTTCTTTAAGCCCTGGTGATGTTTTGTTTATTGATGAGATTCACAGGTTAAACAAAGTGACAGAAGAACTTTTATATTCTGCAATGGAAGATTTTGTTCTGGATTTAACTGCAGGCAAGGCACATGCAGCACGTATTATGAGACTGCCTGTAAACAGATTTATTTTAGTCGGTGCTACCACCAGGCTCGGCACCCTCTCAAGTCCGCTCAGAGACCGCTTTACACATATATACAGGATGGAGTTTTACAATCATGAAGAGTTGATCCGAATCATAAACAATACAAGCAAAGTCTTAAAATTTGAAATTACAGATGATGCTGCCTTTGAAATAGCAAAAAGGGCCAGGGGTACTCCAAGAATTGCAAACAGGCTAACAAGGCTTGTCAGGGATTACTCTCAGCATGAAAATATTTCCAAGACAAAAAAAGAAGATGCGCTTAGTGCACTTGAACTTTTTAAAGTAGATCCAAGCGGGCTTGAAGAAAGCGATAAGCTTCTTCTAAGAATTATTGTTGAAAAGTACAATGGCGGACCTGTAGGAGTTGAAACACTGGCTGCAACGCTTGGTGAAGAAAGGCAAACTATTGAAGACTGCTATGAACCATTTTTACTTCAGGCAGGATTTCTAACGCGAACAAGCAGGGGAAGAGTAGTTACTGAAGAGACATATAAATATCTGGGGATTAAGAAAAAGGACAGTTATTAAGCAGATTGTTTTTCATCAAAAATATTTATATTCCTACGATCTACATAAACCCCGGAACCAGGTTTTAATGCCACATCTACAGGGGGCGGTAATTTCCCTGTCAATTTACAAATTGCTGCAACAGTCAGAAGTTCTTCCCGGCATATTGGTTCAAGTGAAAACGGTACATCATCTATCCGTTTAAAAATCACGGTTTTTCTTTTTTCTAATTCAGGTTTTAACTGCTTTATGGCTTGTTTTCGATCTGAGGAGGTACTATCTGCTGCCGCTTCAGCAGCTTTAGCTATTTCACTTACAATGGCTTTTCTGGTAGGCCCTTTGGCATTCTGATATATAGTCTGAGCAGGAAATATAAGTTCCTGATATGGGTTCTCTATTTTAATTTCTTCCCTTTCGCCCAGAGAATTAACAACTGTTGTTTTTAATTCAGGATAAGCTACCAGATACCCATGATGAATTGCCACATTAACATTAACAATTTCATTCCTGCTTTGAACAGGAATGGTAATAAAATCTTTGTGATCCAAATATAAATCTTTTTCTTTTGAAAATCTCCTGTAAGCAGCATAAGCAAACGGCACGAGGTGTGCTTTGTTATTTCTATCCGGATTTACTGGATTAACTGGCATAGCGTAAACATTGTATATCAAATAATGCATATTTTAAAAGAGTTAGTTATAAAGAAAAAATAAAGATTTAACTCTTTCCCAATAATTTCTGCTGGAACACTAAGCTCAATATTTTGACTTCTTACATAGATGTCCTCAGCTAAGTTAAGATGCTATCATTTTTATGCATGAATAAAAATCAAAACAAACTAAAAATCGGTCTCCTGGGAGCAGGTACAGTAGGTTCTGGTGTAGTTAAAGCACTTCAAAACAATGATTTTGTAGAGATCAAGAAAATTGGAGTTAAGGACCTAAATAAAAAAAGAGATTTTTTTACAAATTTAAACAGCAATAACCCTGCTTTAACCGGAAACCTTAGCGAAATAGTAAGTGACCCTGAAATTGGAATAGTAGTGGAGGTTCTGGGCGGACTCAATCCCGCTAAGGAGCTTGTAACGCTTGCAATTAAAAATAAAAAACACATTGTCACTGCAAATAAAGATTTAATAGCTACCTATGGCCCGGAGTTATTTGATCTGGCAAAAGAAAACAATGTCCAGATTCAGTTTGAGGCCAGTGTATGCGGTGGAATTCCGATTATAAACACTTTAAAGCAGACATTAAGTGCAAATAACTTTAAAAAAATAACTGGAATATTTAACGGCACTACAAACTATATTCTCACTGAGATGCTAAATAAAAATCTAAGCTTTGAGGTATGCTTAAAAGAAGCACAGGAACTCGGTTATGCAGAGCCTGATCCTGCAAATGATATTTCAGGGAGAGACTCTGCATATAAAATCGCAATTCTTGCCAGTATTGCTTTCCGTGAAAGAATAAAAATTGATACGGTCTATACAGAAGGTATTCAGAAAATTACCCTGGAAGATATTTTACTTGCTGAAGAACTAGGCTACAGATTAAAGCTAATCGGACTTGCAAAAAAAGAATCAGATGGCAAAATAGATATTCGCGTACATCCTGCTTTTATAAAAAAGACAAATACTTTGTCAAGTGTATTTGGCGCTAACAATGGTGTTCTTGTAGAGGGAGACTTAGTTGGTGAGTTAACATTGATTGGGAAAGGCGCAGGCTCAATGCCTACAGCCAGCTCTGTAGCCGGAGATATAAATCTTCTTGTCGCACAGATTTCATCTTCTCAGAAGCCAAATCCTCAGTTTGTTTGCCAGCATACAGACTTTGCAAAAATAAGACCGGTTTCTGAAACGACAAATTGTTATTTTCTTAGAATTAGAACAGAAGACAAAGCCGGTGTTGTAGGTCAGATAGGAACAATGTTCGGAAAACATGATGTCAGCATAAACACTCTTACACAGCGTGGCACAAACCAGGACAATACTGCATCAATAACTCTGCTTACTCATTTAGTTAAAGAGGAAAGGTTACAAAGGGCACTTGCTGAAATTAAAAATACAAATGTCGTAAAGCAGGTAGAAAATGTGATTAGGGTTTTGGATTAAAATAGCATTTGAAGCAGGACAGCTAAAATATCAAAGTCTATGCCGATAGAAAAAACACGCACTCAGCACTTAAAACGTTCTCACTTCTGCAGTGATTTAAAAGAGTCTGACATTGGAAAGATTATCACTGTGGCTGGTTGGGTAGATACTACACGGGATCTTGGTGGGATTATTTTTATTGAGCTGAGAGATCATACCGGGCGTTTTCAAATCGTAGCTGATCCTGCAAAAAACAAAGATGTCCACAAAGTTTTTGAACATCTCCGGAATGAATTTGTAGTAATTGTAAAAGGCCCTGTGACAAGAAGGCCAGAAGGTACACAAAATCCAAATTTACCCGCTGGCACAGTTGAAATGTACCCTGCTGAAATCGAGCTTTTAAACAGATCCAAACCGTTACCATTTACACTTGATCAGGCAGAAGATGTAGATGAAAATGTACGGCTGAAATATCGCTTTTTGGATCTGCGCCGCGAGAAAATGCAAAAGACATTTCTTATACGGCATAAAATTACCCAGGCAATAAGATCGAAATTAAACGATCTCGGGTTTTTTGAACTTGAAACTCCAATACTTACAAAAGCTACTCCGGAAGGAGCCCGTGATTATTTGGTCCCAAGCAGGGTACAGCCGGGGAAATTTTTTGCACTGCCGCAGTCACCTCAGTTATTCAAACAGCTTTTTATGATGAGCGGATTCCCTCGTTATTATCAAATAGCCAGATGCTTTAGAGATGAAGATCTCAGAGCAGACAGGCAACCTGAGTTTACACAGGTAGATATTGAAATGTCGTTTACAGATATGGAAGATGTAATTTATGCTATTGAAGAAGTTCTTGTCTGTGCATTTGAAGCTGGCGGAATTAAGATTTCAAAGCCATTTCAAAGAATGGATTATGACAAAGCAATGGCCCTGTACGGCTCTGATAAACCGGATTTGAGGTTTGGGCTTGAGTTTGTAGATTTGACTGATCTCATGGCAAAAAGTGAGTTTAAATCATTTGCTGATATTGCAAAAAATAACGGAGAGGTTAAATGTCTCTGCGTATCAGGGATTTCAGAATATTCAAGGAAGGAAATGGATGATTTAAAAGCACTTACTATGTCAAAAGACTTCGGTGCAAAGGGTTTAGCATGGATTACTTTTAAATCGGACGGCTCTGTGAGTTCACCTATAGTAAAGTTCTTCAAAGAAGATGAAATCAATGAAATGAAAAAAAGGGCAGGTGTAAAAGCCGGTGATACACTGCTTTTTATAGCAGATAAGCCACATATTGTAGCTCAGGCGCTTGGAAAACTCAGATTACATATTGGTGAAAAGTTAAATTTAATAGATAAGGATAAACATGCGCTTATCTGGCTTGTGAACTTTCCACTTTTTGAATATGATCTAATTGAAAAAAGGTTAAGCTCGGCACATCACCCGTTTACATCCCCAAAACCAGAAGACATTCATCTGCTTGATAGTAATCCGGAAAAAGCAAAAGCTGCTGCATATGACATTATTTATAACGGTACTGAAATTGGCGGGGGCAGTATAAGAATTCATAATATGGAATTACAAAGTAAGGTTTTTAAGATTATTGGAATTGATGAAAACACAGCACAAGAAAAATTTGGATTTTTGCTGGATGCACTGAGCATGGGTGCTCCTCCGCATGGCTGTCTAGCACTTGGCTTAGATCGGCTTGTTATGCTGCTTACAGGAAATAAATCTATCCGGGATGTTATAGCATTTCCTAAAACCCAGACTGCTGCATGCCCTCTTACTGACGCCCCGGGCAAGGCAAGTGATAAGCAGTTAAAAGAATTACATATTAGGGTGGCAGAGCCAAAATAGATATTAGTTCCTAAGTTTAAATCAATTTCCTCAAAAGACGATTAAAAAATGCTGATTTAATTACCCTAATATTTTTTCAAGTTTTCTCAAAGCTAAATCAACAGGAATTATGCTAATTCCTTCTAGGTGAAGCTCTCGTTTTCCAGTATAAAAAACATATAATTTTGCTATCTTGTAATCTTCTTTAAAGTGCCTTAGAGCTTTTATGTGTTTTGAATGTATTTGGTTAGAACTTTTTACTTCAATAGCAAAAAGCCCATTCTCGCCATAGAGTACAAAATCTATTTCTAAACCATGTTTAGTTCTCCAGTAATAAATTTTGTAATTAAAATCATAATAAGCATTTATTGCTATTAGATGTTGGAGTACAAGAGTTTCTAAAGCAATCCCGCTTATTTCTGGATCGAAATCCATTGGGCCAAGCTGCCTAAGAATGCGATATATGCCAACGTCAAAATAATAAAATTTCGGATGAGTAATAAGTTTCCTTTTTGCTTTTTTTGTAAATATTGGCAATCTATAAGCAATCAATAAATCTTCTAACAAACTAAAATAACCTTCCACAATTTTTCTATTAATTTGACTTTCTCTTGCTATTTCTGTCATATTGAGAACTGAGCCTTGTGAGAAGCTTGCTATTTCCATAAATCTAGAAAAAGCACCCAGGTTTCTTGTCAACCCTTCTTGTAAAACCTCTTCTTTTAGATAAGTTTCAATATATGATTCTAGATATTTTTTAGGCTGATTTTTATGTCGTGAATAGATTGAAGGCAAAGTCCCATACTTTAATGCTGTATTTATATCCCATTCATCTCCGAGCTCTTTAGCAGTAAGTGGGTAAAGCTTATAATTTAGCGCACGTCCTCCAAGCAAATTAACCCCCTTTTTTCGTAAACTTCTTGCGCTTGAGCCAGTAAGTATAAACCTATACTTTTTTAATTCAATTAGTCTATGAACCTCATTTAATAATTCTGGGATTTTTTGAACTTCATCAATTATTACCCACCCGTTATAATCCGGTGGGATTATTTCTTCCAAATGTTGAGGTCTGTTTTGTAGTTTAATATAGTTATCTGATTCCAGAAGATCAATTAATATGCTTTCTCTCGGTAGCTTTTCTCTAAGCCAAAAGGTTTTGCCTGTTCCTCTTGCTCCAAAAAGAAAGAAACTATTTTTTTCTTTAAGCAAATTATCAATTAGCCTATTAAACATACAAATACTATACCACAATTATGGAATTATAAGCTCCAAAAACGCGGTAATTATGGAGTCACAATTACTTATAATCATGGGCTAGTTTGGCAAGTGATAAGCAGTTAAAAGAATTGCATATTAGGGTGGCAGAGCCAAAATAGATATTAGTTCCTAAGATTTAGAACCGTGTGTTTTTATTAACATTCACGTTATAGTTTATAACTAAATATCTTCTTAATTCCTCACCTGCAATTTTTTTAGTGCCTTGCAGGATAAAGGCAGCAGATAAGGTGGCATTAAACAAGTTGGCACAAGACAACTTGGCACAAGACAAGTTGGTACAAAACAAGTTGGCATAAGACAAGTCAGTATAAGACAAGTCGGCATCAGACAAGTCGGCATCAGACAAGTTAGCATCAGACAAGTTAACACGAGACAAGTTAGCACGAGACAAGTTGGCACGAGACAACGGGTATTGATTTTTTGCTCCTGTTGCTAAAATTAACCTTTCCAGGTTAACAAGACGTGCTCCTAACCGCAAACCTGATAATGATAAATTGCTTAGGTCTGTATTACTTAAATCTAGTGTTCCTGTTTCATTACTTTTTTCTACTGCTTGTTCTATTACATCCAGGATACTAATTACCTTTTGATTCCCAATGTATTTAGCTCTAAGTCTAAATGGATCATTTTTTCTGATTGTTTCTGTCTCTCTTTTTTCAGGACCTTCCTGGCCTGGTGAGTTTATACCTGCTCCTACATAAAATTGATTTGGATTATATGGATTAATTATCATTCTTATCTCCTTTTTAAATAAACTACCCGGATTTTTATTAAGATAACAGATTCTAGGTTTCTTAATCAAGCAGGAAAGATTAAATCAAAATCAATTATGTCGCGTTATATAGTGTATATAATATAAATATGAAATGCTAGCAAAACGCATAATCCCCTGCTTAGACATAAAAAACGGTCGTGTCGTCAAAGGCACAAAGTTTTTAAACTTAAAAGATGCCGGCGATCCTGTAGAGCTGGCAAAATACTATAACAAAGAAGGTGCTGATGAGCTTTGTTTTCTGGATATTACTGCCAGTCATGAAGAAAGAAAAATAATAATTGAAATAGTTGAAGCTGTTGCCAGAGAAGTTTTTATACCGTTTACTGTAGGTGGCGGGATAAGTTCAACAGGTCAGATGAAAGATATTTTAAGAGCAGGGGCAGATAAAATAACTATTAGTACCTCTGCAGTTAAAAATCCTAATCTTATAAAAGAAGGTGCTGTTTTATTTGGTTCTCAGTGTATTGTCCTGGCAATTGATGCAAAAAAGCAGAGAGCAGAAAAATGGGAGGTTTATGTAAAAGGCGGCAGGGAAAATACCGGACTTGATGCAATAGAATGGGTAAAAAAAGCAGTAGGGCTTGGAGCAGGTGAAATATTATTAACCAGCATGGATGCTGACGGCACAAAAACTGGCTATGATATGGAACTTACAAAAAAAATAGTTGAAGCTGTAAGTGTCCCGGTGATTGCATCCGGCGGAGCCGGGAAAATTCAGGACATAACTGATGTATTTAAAAAGACTAATTGCAGCGCTGCACTGCTTGCTTCAATACTGCATTACAAGGATGTTTCAATAAGAGAGATTAAAGAAGAAATGAGAAAAGAAGAATTATCAGTGAGGATTTAAATTCAGTGCTTCTTTTGTATACCTTTTTGCCAGCTCAACCCCCGGCTGATCGAAAGGATTTATCCCAAGCATATTTCCGGTAATTGCTGTAGCTACTTCAAGAATGTACATTAACTGTGAAATATAAAACTCATTTAACTCCGGAAGGGTAACAGTAAAGTTTGGTCTTTTGTTTTCAGTAAGCGCACGCCTTGTAGCATCCATCTCTATATTTAATATTTGTCCTACTTTGTGTCCGGCATATGCTCTAAAATTCTGATTATCACCTGAAAAATCCGGCACTGTTAAATCTCTTTTGTGCTTGTATATTTTTATAAAAGAAATTAATTTGTCATTTGGCCCTTCGTTAAACAGTTGCAGCTGTGAGTGCTGATCTGTAGCACCGATAGCAGAAAGAGGAGTAGAGCCTTTTTGATTTTTTCCTGTTGATTCTGCCCAAAGCTGTATAAACCAGTCTACAAAACGTCTCATACACGTAGAGTAAGGCATTAAAACAAAAATATTTCTGCTAGCCATATATGAAAAATATGCACACAGAGCAATGCTTGCTGCAATATTTGCTCTTATATCCTGCAAGTGGCATAAACTATCTGCTTCAATTAATCCTGCCTTTATCTCATTTAGATCTACACCGCATAAGGCAGCAGGCAAAAGGCCTACAGGAGAAAATACAGAATATCTTCCGCCTACGTTTTCAGGAATCGGAAAGACAGGGACAGAATGTTTTTGTGATAATTCAGAAAGAACACCTTTGTCTTTACTTGTAATAAACACGCACTGTTTATAAAAATTTTCTCCTGTCCATTCTTTTGCAATAAGCATGGGAATTATGGTTTCAATTGTGCAGCCTGCTTTTGAAATTACTACAAACAATGTTTTATTAAGTTTAAGCCTGCTTAAAATAGTTCTAATCATTACCGGATCCAGATTATCTATAAAATCAACTGTTAAATAACCTTTTCTTTTTGTAGCTGAAAGCCTGTTCCAGAGATTTGTTTTTAAACTTTCAATTAATGCCTGAGCTCCAAGGCTGGAGCCTCCTATTCCAAACACAAGAAGATGCTGATATTGATCTGCGCTTTTAACTTTTGAGACAAAGTTATCTATCTCCTGAAACATTCCGGAATCATGGGGGAGGTTTAACCAGCCTGTCATAGCTTGCGGGTTCGACTTTGAAGAATAAAGATTCGAAATTATGTTAAAGACATTATTCTGCTGGCTTTTAAAGTCTATGTTTTTCTCAATTCCTAAATAATTCGTAAGATCAGTTTTTATTTTTGACAAGATTTTTTATGACCCTTTCCAGTCTTGCAACTCGTGACCCTTTTATAAGGATTACCGAATACGGAGTAAATAACCTCTTTAAGATAGCACAGCATACATTTGTATTGCTTGCGTTTTTAACATTTGATGCACTAAGAAATGATTTCCATTTCTTTCCAACTGTAATTACAGTACTCAGCCCTTTATCTTTCAGCCACCTTGACAGAGCATGTAATAATTTACCTTCATGTTTTCCAAGCTCAGCAAGTTCACCTAAAACCAGAATCTTTTTATATCCATTTTCCCAGCACTGCACCAGGCTTTCCACGGAGGCTTTTACTGAATCCGGATTTGCATTATATGACTCATCAATTAAATAAATATCTTTTGAAATTTTAACCAGTCCGCCTCTCCCGGGAGGAATCTCAAATGCAGAAAGTCCTTTTTGAATCTGGTGTTTTAACAGTCCAAGATATTTCCCGATTAAAATTGAGATCAAGGAATTTAAGATATGAATATTTCCCATGGCACCTATAGAATATGTTTCATGAGAAAGATTTTTCATGTTCAGTGTAAAATAACTTCTTCCGTTCTTAAACACTATCTGTGAAACCTGCTCTAAATCAAATGAAGCAGTTTTTCCATCCCAGATTTTAGCTGCTGCTTTAAGCAGCTTTTGATCATTAGGCAAAACCGCAAGACCATTCTCTTTCAGGTGTTTAAGGATTTCACACTTTGCTTTTACTATGGCTTTCTGGCTTCCTAATCTTCCAATATGTGCAGTTCCTGCGTTTGTAATAACAGCAATGTCAGGTTCTGCAGTCCTGGATAAAAACTCAATTTCTCCTTTCCCTCTCATAGCAAGTTCCAGAACTAAAACATCTGCACCAGGCGGCATTTCAAGAATAGTTTTAGGTAGCCCTATTTCATTATTAAAGTTCGCTTCTGTTTTATGAACTTTAAAGGAAAAGGACAAAACACTTGCTAACAAATCCTTTGCAGTTGTTTTGCCTGAGCTTCCTGTAATAGCAATAACTTTTGGATTTATTTTTCTTCTGTAATAATTTGCAAGCTGGTGATAAGCATCAAGTGTGTTGTTTACAACAATTAACCTGTTTCTGTATTGTTTTTTCACTTTGGGTAATTTTTTCTTTTCACAGAAAGAAAAAATTATGGGATTTTTTTCATTCCAATTTTTTTTAAGAATATTGTTTATGTAGTCGTGTCCATCAAATGATTCTCCCTTTAAAGGTAAAAAAACCTGTCCTGGTTTTATTATTCTGGAATCGGTACAGATTGAAACGCTAAAATCAGCATTAAACCTGGTTTTAAAAAGCTTATTTAATTCTTTAATACTAAACCTTGCTTCGGATTTAACTAGCTTCATATAACCAATTTATCTTAACTGAACCGGCATGATTAAGTAAGTATATCTGTAATTGGCTTTTTCACTTAACTTTAAGAGTATCGGAGACAAAGATGTTTCCATTTCAAGCAAAATTCTGTCTGTCTGAAGATTTCTCAGAACTTCTGTTAAGTATCTGTAATTAAAAGCAATTTCCACACTGTTTCCTGTATATTCAACTTCTATTTCATCAGTAGCATTTCCATAATCAGGAGAGTTTGAATTTAACTGTGCAAATTTTTTACCTTTTTCAAACGTAAGTTTAATAACATTTGTTCTTTCATTTGCAAGTATTGCAACCCTTTCCAGTGCTGCTAAAAGCTCACTTCTCGAAAAGTCTGCTTTGTTTGACTGTTCTTTCGGGATTAATTTATCGTATTCAGGAAATGTGCCATTAACAAGTCTTGTACTAAGAGAAAAATCATTGTTTTGAAAAACTACCTGTCCCGGTAAAAAGTAAACTGATACAAATTCATTTCCGTCTTTAAATGTATCAATTAATTTTTCTAATTCTGCCAGTGCTCTTCCTGGAATTACTGCAGATTTTCTTTGGTCATTTTCTTCCTTATCTTCACCTATGTTTCCTGTATATCTGGCTAACCTGCTTCCATCGGTGGCACCTATTTCAAATTTATTTCCGTTTATTTCAAAATTTGCCCCGGATAAAATACTGGTACTCTCAAATTTAGAAGTAGCAAATGAAGTTAAGGAAATAGCCCGCATCAGTTCATTTTGATTGATATTTATAGGTTTTTCTTCTTGTTTGGATATTACTTCAGGAAATTCATCCGGACTTACCCCGTTTATCTGGAACTTTGCCTTATCACTTAATATTTTTGCAAGTTGATTTTTATCTATTGAAATATTTACACTGATTCCAGATGCTTTATTTACTATTTCATCCAATTTTTTTGCTGGTAAAGTTATTCTTCCTGGTTTTAATATTTCTGCAGGCAGTTTACACTCTATTGCAAGGTCTAAATCAGTAGCTGATACCATTAGAGATCCATTTTCACTATGTAGTAAAATATTATTTAAAATTGGCTGAATTGCTTTGTTTGATGTTGCCCTGCTAGCACATGAAACTACTTTTTTAAATTGTTCTGTTTTTACTTCTATGTCCATGTGTAATCTCTAATTTAATAATTCTATACCGGATTTCTTATTTAAGAGTATTAGTTTCCTCCTTGTTTTAAATTTAACTAGTAGTAGTAGTAGAGAGAAATTTGTGAAAGAAACCTTTAAATGCAGGTAATATAAGGGAAATCACCTGTTTAAAAACTGTTTATTAATCTAATAACAGCTTACATGTATTTCCTTTTACCCTTACCCTTTAACTTTTAATAAAAGTAAGTTGTAGTTTTTTGACAGGTTACTGCCATAATAATTTAGGATATATATAGTAGTTCTATAAAGTAATGCAAATTTACTCCACTTGTCTGAACCTTATAAAAAAATAGTAATAATCGGAGCAGGTCCTGGCGGGTACCATGCTGCAGTTAAGCTTGCAAAAGCAGGCCTGGATGTAACTCTGATTGATAAAAAATATGCCGGTGGTACATGCCTTAATATTGGCTGCATTCCGACTAAAACACTTTTAGATCACATTAGTCTCTTTGAGCACTTTAGAGAGTCTTCCTTAAAAAAGAAACTATTTTCCGGTGAAGTAAGTATAAATATTGATAGTCTGAGAAATTATCAGGCTGAAGTAATTAAACAACTTACCTCCGGTTTAGAGAAGCTTTTTTGGAAAAACAAAGTAAAGTTTGTTTCCGGTGAAGCAAAATTAATATCAGATAAAAAAATATTAGTAGAAAGTAAAGGCCAAAAAGCAGAGATTGATGCAGATGAAATAATTATTGCTACTGGTTCAAGCCCCAAATCCATTCCGACTTTTGAGTTTGATAAAAAACTAATTGTATCAAGTGATGATGTTTGGAATATCCCGAAAGTGCCGGAAAAACTTTTAATTATTGGCTCAGGACCAATTGGAATTGAGTTTGCAAGGGTATTTAACGGGCTTGGTTCTAAAGTAACTGTAGCTGAAATAAAAGAATTTATTTGCCCGATTCTGGATCTGGAAATCTCGGAAAATTTAGTCAGAAGTTTAAAGCGAAAGGGAATAAGTTTAAAACCAAATACAGCTTCAAAAGTTTTAAGCAAAACAGAAGACAAAATCAAAGTAGAATTTATCAGCACTATGGACAGTCAAAGAGAAGTGCAGGAATTTGATCAGGCTTTGATAGCTGTCGGCAGAAGTCCGAATGTTGAGAATCTTGGACTTGAGAAAGCAGGCATTGAACTTGATCTGCAGGGCTTTATAAAAGTCAGTAAATCGATGGAAACAAGTAAAAAAAACATCTGGGCAGCAGGAGATATTACAAACTTTCCACAGCTTGCTCATACAGCAAGTACCCAGGCAAAAATTGCCAGTGAAAATATTTTAGGAAAACAAAAAAAGTTTAACGGCGAGTTAATCCCTTCCTGCATATTTGGTTATCCTGAAATTGCTTTTCTTGGAGAAACTGAAGAAGCACTTAAAAGAAGAAAAGCAGATTATAAAGCAGGTAGATTTTTGTTTTTAGCAAATGGAAAAGCCAAAGCATCCGGCTTAACAGAAGGTCTTGTAAAAATATTAATGGATAACAACACAGGGAAAATTTTAGGAGCTCATATTATAGGCGCAGAAGCATCAAATTTAATTCATGAACTTGTTGTAGCTGTGCAAAATGATTTAACTGTAGACAAAATTGTACACTCTATTCATGCACACCCTACTTATTCTGAGATTGTACTTGAAGCCCTGGAAGACTGTTTGGAAAATAATGGATAAAAATCAGATAAAAAAGATTTTAATCCTTCGCTACAGATTTATTGGAGATACCATTTTAACCATACCTTTTATAAAAAATGTCAGGAAAAATTTCCCGGATGCGAAAATTGATATTTTAGTCTCCCCAAACAGCGGGGAGCTTTTAGAAAATAATCCGGATATAAACAATGTAATTTATTTTGATAATTCAGGGTTTCATAAATATGAGCGTAGAAACATACCATGGGATGTCTCTGCTGAGATTTATAATTCTTTCCTTGACTGTGTAAAATCATTAAGAAAACAAAGATACGATCTTGCGTTTATTTTAAAGAGATCTTTTTCAAGTGCTCTATTGGCTTCACTGGCTGGAATTAAGTACAGGATTGGATTTGATACAGAGCTTAGGTCTTTTTTATTGACGCATCCTGTTAAGTACGATCAAAATATCCATGAGCTCGATAATTTTTTAAATTGTTTAGAGCTGCTTGATATAAAAACTAAAAAATATGTCCCGGAGATTTATCCAAATCAAAAAGAAGAAGCAAAAGCAAATGGATTTTTAATCAGGCTTGATCGCTTTAAACCAAAAGTTTTAATTCATGCTACCAGTGCTCATCCTTATAAAATGTGGCCAAAGAGATATTTTGCAAATCTTATGGATAGTTTGTTTGAACACTTTGAAGCTCAGTTTGTTTTTACCGGTGCGAAGATTGACAAAGAAGTTTATGAGAAAATACTTAACTGGTGTAGAAATAAAAACAAATTTAAGATACTTGATCTGTGTGGATTAACTTCAATTCGGGAATGTTATTTGATTTATAGAGGACTTGATCTGGCGCTTTGTGTAGATTCAGGGAATGCGCATCTTGCAGCAGCAGGCGGCATACCAACATATATTTTATATGGACCGACCGGACCGGAGCGCTGGCTGCCAGCAGGTAAAAGTGTTTTCCCAATAAGGTTAAAACAGTTATTACCATGCCAGCCATGTGATGTGAAAGTAAAGTGTTCACATGTGAGCTGTATGAAACTATTAACGCCGGAGCTTGTTTTTGGCAAGATGGGTAAACTTAAAAAGGAGATCTTACTTAAGAGCTTCTTTAAGAAGAACTAAAAGATGTTTTTTCTTTCCAAGCCCGTTAAAAAATTTGATTTGTTCTTTACTCAGATCAGGACCTGGCTTAAAGTCAATTCCAGTAATTATTCTGTCGGATAGATTTGTGTGTATATGCCTGCCGTCTGGACATTCAGCTAAGAGAATTATAATTTTAACAGGTTCAGGCAAAGATGGAATATGATTTCCTGCAAACTCACAATTGATCTTTGTGCTTATTTCTTCAGTAGCTATTTTGTAAAGTGCTTTAAGCTCTCACTTTCTTCTGTGCCTTTTTCAAGCTGTATCAACTCTTCAATCGGGAAGATAGTTAATTCTTCTCTTTGGGCTCTAAACCCGTTTGTTTGATCAAAATATTTTTTAAAAGTGTCATTTGGTTCTACTTCTGGGTCCGGCAAATCCAGATAAGTTTGTAGATTTACAAGCTGTTCTTCTTTTGTTTTTCCCTCTGCTGCCGGTGCAAAAAATGGTGGAAATGAAAAGTTACCCCTATAAACTGAAGCCGGGATAATTACAAAACATGCCTCACCTTTTTCTGGAGTTAATTTACAAACTACTTTTGATGCCAGAATGGGCCCGGATATAGTATTTTCTAAAAGCTTTGAATTTCGCTTAACACCACTGAATTTATCATCCCACTTATCTTTGCACACATCCTCTGCAACATTTTGTATGGTACTTTCACTGAGCATTTTACCTGGTAAGATACCAACTATTTCAAAGACCCCGCCTTTAATATTTGCAGTTTTTTTATCAGTTAGTATTCTTTGTAAGTCTCTGTAAATTGTTGGCACCAATGCCTGGGATCTGTTTCTAACCCAGTTTATATTTTTGGTTTTTATGTCAGGAACTCCGATAGACAGCTGATTTTTCCCTGCAGGAGTTATGTCCATATAGAAACCTCTCTAAAAGTATAAAGTTTTCTGGCAGAAAATGTTTACATTAAATAAATTTAATGTTATAGCTAAAGTGGTTACTGCCTAGCTATGTTACTAAGTCTCATCTGACTAACTTACAAAGAAAGGTTTTGCCTGGTTTATCCAGCAAAACCTGAAAAATGATACAAAAGGCAGACTGCGAGCACTTTGCAAAGCCCGACAAGCGAGGTACGAAGCAAGGAGGGCGGTAGGCAAAAACCTAAAGTGTATGTTAAATACAAACACTGCTTCTAGGAAGGTTATACTAGCTACCTGGCTTGGCTGGCTGTTTGACGGCATGGACAGCTCCCTTTACCCGCTTGTAGCAAACCAGGCGCTGGGAGAATTAATAGGAGGAAATAATCCCAATTTTGGACAGATAGCAGCACAAATTACAGCAATGTTTTTATTAGGCTGGGCTCTGGGCGGTTTTTTGTTTGGATATTTAGGGGATAAAATTGGAAGAGTTAAATCACTCTCACTCTCTATTCTTACATATGCAATGTTTACAGGACTTTCAGGACTTTCACATACCTGGGCTGAGCTTTCAGTATTTCGTTTTTTAAGCGGGCTTGGCATGGGGGGTGAATGGGCGCTGGGTGTAGCACTTCTTGCTGAATCTGTTAAACCAGAAAAAAGAATAATGTCAACAGCGTTTCTGGCCACAGGATTTTCTCTGGGTTATTGTGTAGCTGTAATAGCAAACTTTTTAATAAGTCCTTTTGGATGGAGACTTGTTTTCCTGTTTGGAATAATTCCTGCAGTTCTTGTATTTTTCATAAGGAGAAATATAAAGGAGCCTGATTTATGGGTATCAATAAAAGAAAAAATAAACAATCCCTTTGAAATTTTTAAGAGAAAATATTCCTATAATCTTTGGGCTGCATTTTTTCTTAATGTGACCTGTACCATAGGCTCCTGGACATGTATTCTTTTTTGGATGCCACTTTGGATTGAGAGGACCCTCGGAGGAAATCTAAACGATAAAACAATAGTTATTTTTATTTCAATGCTAACACATGCACTGGGGTCATATTCTGCAGGACCACTGCTAAGTATCTATAAGAGAAAATCCATTTTGTTTATAAGTTACTTTATGACTTTTTTAACTGCCTTTGCTATGTATTCCTTCTTTCATAGTTATAGTATTGGTGTTTTATTGATTGCTTCAATGCTTGGTTTTTTCTTTGGAATTATACCGGCAAGTTTTGCAATTTATTTCCCTGAACTATTCCCTACCAAGATCAGGACAACAGCAAAAGGATTTTGTTACAGTACAGGCAGAATAGTAACAGTGTTTGGAGTTTTGTACAGTGGATTTCTGGTACAAAAATTTGACGGAAATATAGGACATGCAGCGGCAGTAATGTCAATAATGTTTTTAATTGGTGCAATTATTAGTTTATTTGTACCTGAAACAAATAAAACAGTGCCTCTTTAGTAACACCTTGTGTAAATATTGGTTTTGTCTGGATGTAAAAATGCTATAAATAAAATGTTTTTAGTAATAATAAAACGCCGCGATAGCTCAGTCGGTAGAGCAGAGGACTGAAAATCCTTGTGTCGGCAGTTCAAATCTGCCTCGCGGCAAGGGATCGGATCTACATCAGCCTGTAAATTTTCTTTGCCCCTCTAGCTCAGTTGGTAGAGCACGTCCTTGGTAAGGACGAGGTCGCCGGTTCAATCCCGGTGGGGGGCTTTTGATTTAGAATATCCTCTCAGTAAACTCTTTAGATTTTCACAACTAACAAAATCTAATTCGTTTTATATTGAACTAAAAATCATAGTCAATTTGCTAATATAAACTGAGCAAAAAATGCTAAGCCGCCGTCAATTTAACAAATTACTATTAGCTTCTGTTTTGTTTCCTTCTTTTGCATGTACAAATTTGAAAAAGAAAAATTTTGTCCCGGGAACACTTAGATTAAACCTGGGATTTGAGCCGGATACACTGGACTGGGCAAAAGCAACAGATTCTTACTCCTTTGATGTAATCACAAACTTAATGGCAGGGCTTACAAAATACAACAATGATTTAAAGTCAGTACCATCTCTGGCAAAGGGCTGGAAAATATCGAATGGTGGCAGGACTTATCATTTTCTTTTAGATAAAGATGCAAAGTGGTCCGATGGCAGGCCGCTTATTGCAAAAGATTTTGTGTATGGATGGGAGAGGATTTTAAATCCGGAAACTGCAGGACCTTATGCATATTTGCTTTATCCTGTAAAAAATGCTCTTTTATATAATGCCGGAGAAATAGAAGATCCTGGATTGCTTGGGATAAAAGCAGTTAGTAATGATGTTCTTGAAGTAAATCTAGAATCACCGCTTGCATTTTTTTTAAATCTTACTTCGTGTGCAGTTTATTTTCCCCATAGGAAAGATATTGTAGAAAAGTATAAGGGTGACTGGACAGAACCAGAAAATATTGTTACTTGCGGCTCGTTTTTACTTGAAAAATGGCAGCATGAATATAAGCTTTCTCTGAAAAGAAATCCGTATTATTTAAATCCAGTTCCAGCACTGGAGGAAATCAGATATCACATAGTTCCTGAACAATCCGGTGCATTTTCACTTTATCTGAATGATGAACTGGACTGCATTGATAACAGATCTATCCCAATCAGTGAAATTGAAACAGTAAGAAGAATGCCAGAAACAGAAATTTATCCTCTCCTTAGAGGAACTTATATTGGTTTTAATGTGACTAAGCCACCATTTGACAATAAATTTGTCAGAGCTGCGTTTGCTCATTCAATAGACAGAAATGTTTTTCCGAAAGTCTTACAACGGGAGGAAGTCCCGGCTGCTACATGGATACCACCCGGATTAAAAGATTTTTATTCTCCGGACATTGGCAGAAACTATAGTATAAATCTTGCAAGAGAATTTTTAGCAAAAGCCGGTTATCCGAATGGCAGTGGTTTTCCTAAAGTCTCTATGTATTTTCCTACAAGAGAAGATGCAAAGTTAATTGCTGAATCAGTTCAGGCACTGTGGAAAAAAGTCTTAAATGTAGAAGTGGAAATCTTAAATCAGGAATGGAAGGTTTATCTTTCTACTCTTCACCAGGATCCGCCCCATATGTTTAGAATGAGCTGGGGAGCTGATTATCCTGATCCTGATACTTTTATGACTTTGTTTACAGGGAACTCTGGAAATAATCACGGGCTCTGGAAAAATAAAAATTATGATGAACTTGTTTTACAGGCCAGTACTACACTTGATTTGCACCTAAGAAAATCTTTATACAGAAAAGCCCAGAAACTTCTTCTTGAAGATGAGGTTGCAATTGCACCATTATTTTTTAATACTCAGGTTTTACTAAATAAGCCGTGGGTTAAGAACTTTAAGTTTAATTCTATGGATTTAGTTTTTTGTGCAGAGGTCTCTGTTGGTCCTTAAACAGTGCTACCCCTATTCCAGATTTTTTAAACTCTTAAATTGCAAATTATTTTTTACAATTCTTAGTAGTCTTAACCAGCAAATATGTACTTTATTCTAATATTTGATTTGTTAAGAACACGGATAAAAAATCTGAACAATTTTTTTAGAATTCCATCTTTGTATTAGATGCAGTTGTATGGTATGAATAATGTAAGATTAATTAAGGATTGGTAAAAAAAATTATGGCAGTACAAACACAAACAAAAAGATACAGGGAAACTGCTGAAGAATCTGGTAAGGGGCGCCAGCTGTCCGGGTTATTCAGTATTATAAGTAATAATCTTTTACTTGCAACAGAGGTTTTAAGTACTGACTGTAAAGTAAAAACAGTTTCTGAATTAGAATCTCTTTCACGAAAGGCAAGAATATTGGCAAAAGAGTTAGCTTCAAACACATGTAATTTACGCCATGAAGATTTAGTGGAAAAAATTTCATTGTTAAAAAACAAGATGTTATCTCTGGTAGAAGATTTGACAAATGAACTTGCAAAGCTGGATGCAAGTAAAAATTCAAATCAAAGAGTTATTGAAGATATAATTTTAGCTAAACGGCTTTTAAGAGATTCACAAAGAGGACTGGTTACTATTAAAGACTGACCCCCAGGTGTTACTGCGAGTTCTGTAAAAGCAGGCTTTCCGGAGAAGCGGTAGTTTGTAATTTTCCATCCTGAAGTTCAGCAGGAAAGACTATTCCACCTATGTCTGCACCTTTTGGCGTAATAATGTTAAATAACTTTATTCCTGATTCTACATTACCATCAATGGCGGCAGTTAAAATAAGTTTATTGTTTTGAACCTGGAAATTGTTTATTGTAATTCCTTCACTGGGGACAAATGTAACATTTGTAAAGAACTTTCCTTTACCAAGTAATTTTTGTAATTTCCCGTCTATAGTAGCTATCCTGCCAATAAAGTTTTTACCTTTTATGATCAGGATAAGTTTTTTGCCTTGATTTTTTACAATAGCATTAATAGGTTCTTTAATTTGTGGTCTTGGGATAATTCTTTTTCCAATGGTAACTTTCTTAGGCGGAGCTATATTCAGCAATACTGTAGCGAGAGAGTCATTTTTATCGATGACTGAAACTTTTGCACTTCCTTCATTTGCATCGCTTGGTATTGTAAGTGTAGTTATTAAATCAAGAAGGATGCCATTTGCAGTCTGAAACCTGGATAACTTATTTCTGGTACCTGTGTTTTTGACTGGTTTTAAAGATGCAAAACCAACAACAAATGTTTTCCCTGTAGCATCCACTAAAACAGAAGTAAATAACTTATCTGCATTAACATCACTAATGGTAACTGCACTTCCACCTTTATTTATAAAAGAAACCCCGGTTGCAAATGAGAATCCTTTTGGAATGGACTGACTGGATGGGGCATCTATATGTAAGCCTTCTACTACAGGAAGTTCAATTTGCGCAGGTTCACCGTCCGGGATTGGTGGTGGGTTTGAAATCTCTACAGAAGAAGTATTTCCAATATCAATAACATTACCACTCTCATCAACCAGCTGATCTTTAATGGCATCATTTAAATCTTTTGACGGGTCAATAGTGATAACTTCTTTTGCTTTTTGAAAATCAGGCGTATCAAAAGAAGTAGACATAGTCCCCGTTATAGAAGGAATAAAAGATACTGTTATATTTGAAACTGATTTATTCCCGGCTGTATCTGTAGCAACAATAGAAATTGAATTTTCCCCAGGGCTCAATGTCAGATTTTCAGAATACTGACTATCTGCAGACACTGAAAGATTTTTACCATTGAGTTTTACTGTATTGATTAAGGAATCATCTGTTACAGAAAATGTAACTGTAGTTATAGGATTGTCCTTAAAAACACTTCCACCGGAAGGATTTACAAGTGTAATTGTCGGAGGAGTTGAATCTGTTGATGATGTACTTGATATTTGTACCTGGGTTTTATTTCCAGCCTTGTCTGAGACTATGATAGTTACTGGTGTTGAGTTTACAGTAGTGTTAAAATTTACATTTTCACTTTCTGTAAAACTAACTGGTACTGAATTAACACTAATGGAGGAAACACTAGTCCCTGTGCCTTTTGCAGTACCTGAGACACTGAGCTGACCTGTTCCACCAGGTTGTATGTTTGCTGTAACTGCTGGAAGTATAGTATCAACGGTGATTTTTACAGATTTTTCTGTTGTGTTATCAGCTTTATCTTTAGCAATAACTGTGATTTGTAAAGGACCATCCTTATCAGCCTGAATATCACTTGAAAAATTAACACTACTTGGATTTGTAACTCCTTCAGAACTTAAAGTAGCAGGAATTCCATTTATAAGTACACTGTCAATTTGTGAACCTGTGCCATCTGCTTTTCCTAATACTCGGATTCTTTTTGTATTATAAGCAGTAGAATCCTTTGGAGCTAAAACTGTAATCTCCGGTGGAAAAGTGTCGCTAATGGTACTTGCATCTTTTACAAACTGAAAAATATCTTCATATTTACTTGAGACTAAAGATCCGTCAGTAATTGATTTTGCAATTAGTGTTACATCGCTCAAGCCACTCTGTGATACTTTTGGTGTAATACCTGTAATTACCTGACCATTTTTTGAGACAGTTGTAGATGTAGCACAACTTGCAGAACTTTTAAAACAAACTTTCAGATCTGTAGTAAATTTTGTCAAATCAACAAAGCCATTAATTGTAAATGCTGAACCTCCATTAGCTGAACCTCCGTTAGGAATTATACTTTTTAATATTGGTGCAGGAGTCAGATCAGTAATGATACTGACTGAGGCCTCTGTTTTTGTATTTGGAGTAATAGCATAACGGCCGTTTGGATCTATTGCTAAAAAACTTTGAGTGTTGTCTGAAGAAACTATCAGCTCAGCTATTTGTTTCAGGGTAGCCAGATCCAGTATTTTTAATTGTTTGGAATTATTTTTTAATTCAAGAACATAAATTTTATTTTGATCAGGAGAAATATCCACATCCAGAGCTATACTCCCGTCAAGGAAAGATACTGAATTAATAAAAGACACTGAACCATCAGCTAAAATACTTGATTTATAAATTTTAAATCCGACAGATTTTTTTAAAATACTTCCAATAGAAATTGTTGTTTTTCCGTCAGGACTGATCGTAGATATTGTCGGGCCGTACTGTGTTTTATCAAGAATTAACGGAGTGAGTTTATTGCTTTTTAAGTCCAGAAAGTGTAGAACATGATTCCCGCCAAAAGATGCGACTACAGCCCTGTTCCCGGAAAGATCAAAATTAACTTTTCCAAGAAAATCATCCACTGAAAATGCAAGCTCTTCATCATCAATATTAAGAGTAGACAAAGAATTGTTTGGAATGTTATAAATAGAAACTGACTGACCAAGATCTGCGCTGTATGTGATTACAGCTTGCTTAAAATTCGGAGATGGAATTACAGATTGTATTTTGTCGGACAGAGAAATTTTATTTGATATGGAATCAGTATCCAGATCGACGACTACCAGCTGCGGCGAAGAAAGATCCAGTGTCCCGGCAATTAATTTTTTTCCTTCGGCGTCTAAAAAAGCCGGCACGCCGATTTTTGTACTGCTTGAGCTGACGCTTGAGAGTTCTTTTAAGGTATTGGTTGAAAGATCTATTAATTGTACCAAAGTATTTTCTCCTTCAGTTGGTTCCCTGTAAACCAGAGCTCTTGTACTGTTTTGATTTAAAGCAAGATTTAAAAGCGGGGAGTTAGTGCTTTTTTGAATTAACGGAAGCGTTAAAACATCAGTAAAACGATCAGCTGCAAAATTAAACTTTTTTAAATTAATCCCACTACTACCAGGGTTAGAAGAGTCTGCTACTAAAACAAATGAACCGTCATTAGAGATTGCTGCATCATTGGGTCTTTTAAAACATTCATGTGTAGCACATTGCAATGTGCTTACTTTTTCAAATCTAATATTATTGCTTACAGAGATATTATCATTTAGAAATATTTTCTGAATAGATTCTGCCTTTGCAGACAGGCATAAACCTGTTAAAACCAGCATGGCCAGAATTAAATTTATACTTACAATATTTTTTATTTTCATTATTGTTTTAATTTTTATAAGTAGCTTGCTTCGAAGTGTTAAACTAGCTAAGCAATAATATTTGTGACTCCTGACACATTAGCATAAGTATAAAAAATCTTTATGAACCATCGTACTGCAGCAAGAGAAATTGTTATTTTGGCCCTGCCTCAGTTGCCAAAAGACAGTACCAAATTTTCAAAGACTGGATTTGAAGAAATTATTCTCTCTTTAAGCAGGTCGCTAAGTGATTACGCAAAGAAAAATTTAACTTCAGTATCTTCAGACCTCCAGAGGATTGAAAAGTTTCTGTTAAATACTGAAATAGAACATCCGGACAATGAAACACACACTTCACAGATTAGTCCGGTTTTAATCCCCGATACTAAGATTTTACGCGAACAGGTAGAAGCTATTAAATCAGCCTCTACTGAGCTTTTAAATATTCTGGAACTGCCTGAATTTGTTATTCAAAGCGGCCAGAAGCCGACTCTCGAATATGCTATGCAGCTATTGGAAAATTATGTGGAAAATAAGGAAAGAGTAAATGAGGTTATTGAACAGGCAGCACAACGCAGAGACAAAGATAAAAAATGGAAATTAAACCGAATGGTCAGATTAGATCGGGATATTTTAAGGATTGCAGCTACTGAACTTTTATTTTTAAAAGACACGCCTACAGAAGTTATATGTGATGAAGCAGTAAAAATTGCAGATAAGTATGGCAGTGATGAAAGTAAAAAGTTTGTAAATGGAGTTTTAAGGGATGTGGTGGAGCTGGCCAGAGGTCAAAGCGCAGCTCTATAAACACTTTCTACCAGCTCTTTTGTAACGGGCTGAAGTGGATTTGTAATAGCTGAAATATCACTGGTAGCATTTGGAATCATTGCTGCAATATCACTTTCTTTAACGCCACATTCAGCAAGCTTTTCAGGAATTCCAATTTCTTTATTTAATTTTTCAATTTCTAAAATAAATCTTTCAGAAGCTTCATCGTCAGATAGTTTCGTCAGATCAAGTCCAAGTGCTGTTGCCAGAGTTACATATTGTGACATAGAAACTTTTTTATTTACTCTTAAAACATGTGGAAGTATAATTGCATTAGCCAGGCCATGAGGAAGATTACACTGACCAGACAGCTGGTGTGAGCAGGCATGAACCAGGCCTACAGACTTCTGATTAAATGCCATTCCGGCAACTGTTGCTGCAAGTGACATATTTATTCTGGCTATTACATCCTGTCCGTTTAAATAAGCCTTTTTTAAGTTCTGGTAAATAAGAGTAATTGCCTGAAGTGAAAACATATCGGCTACAGGATTTATCCTAAGTGAAATAAATGCTTCTATTGCATGAGTTAGTGCATCCATGCCGCACATAGCAGTTAAGTTTGGCGGACATGACATCGTAAGCTTGGGGTCTACAAGGGCAATTGTAGAAATTAATGGATAACCTAAAATTGTAACTTTTTCATGCCCACTTGTAACCATAGCTACGATTGAAACTTCAGAACCTGTTCCGCTTGTAGTAGGAATGCTAATCTGCAGTGGCAGCATTTCATGAACAGCCATAATGGTGGATGTTTTACAGTTATAGTCAGACGGTTTACCACCCTGTTTAACTAAAAGCCTGATTATTTTTGCAGAATCGAGGACACTCCCTCCGCCAATTGCAATAACTGTGTCAGAGTTTGTACTTTTAAACTCTTTGGCTCCTTTTATAACAGTTTCTTCCTGTGGATTTGGTTCAATCTCATTAAAAACATTAGATTTTATTCCACTTAGTTCTAAATATTTTTGAACCTTATTTACAAATCCAAGTTTTTCGATTTCAGAATCAGTAATTATAAAAGCATTTTGCGTTTTTAAAAAAAGTGATAAAAATCCAACACGATTTAAACACCCGTATCCAAAAACAATTTGTGGCGCAAAGCTAAAACTAATAATACCTTTATCCAGAAGCTGACCTTTAATTGTGGGATCTATAAACGGAAGAGTTATTTCATCAGTGACTGGCACGATAGTTATTTTAGCTTAAATATTGTTATACAACAATCGTTTGTGCTTCAAATGGAAACCCTTTCCAAGGTTTTTCAAGTAGTTTTACTAATGTTGCTGCTACTTTACCTGACCTGTCTATTACAAATAAAGTAGTTTGTGGATCTGGAGTAAATCCTGGATCCTGTTTTAGCTTTAACCCGCCATCTGAATGAAGATCCAAATGATTAACTACGGGACCAAGTACTTCTCTTTTGTGGTCTTGCGGTTCAGGATGTGTTTCATCAATAAATATTTCATCTGTTGAAATCCTGTAAAAAAAGATTTTACTTGTATCTGCTCTGCCTAATTGATGGAGAGAATTTCTTATACGTTCTTCCAGGGGTATAAAATTCTGCCTTGTACCTACTATGTAAACTCTTTGTATTGCATTTATATTAATCATATTTTTATCCTTTCTAAAATTATGGATTTATATAGAATACAATATTTTTCAGATTGTGAGGACATTCTTACATGTTATATACAGTTGCATACAATCATGCTTTCATATATCATACTCAGTAAGTTAAAAAATCCGGTTGTTTTTTACCTCTAAAAATTAAGGAGAGTGTTGTATGTCTATTATTTCCGCAGTTAATAATATTGTATCCAATAAAGAAACAATTCTTACAGAAGGCGAAGATTTAAGAGCTAAAGACCCTGCAACAAGTAAAGAAAATGTAATGCCAACGTCAGGCAAAGGAATGTCTTCTTTTGTTAAATGGACTGCAAAGTCGATTACAGCACTTGCACTTTTACTTCCATTTGCTGAAGGAAATAAAACTGATGCAGCTAGTAATAAACAAAGAGAAAATGCGGTTGCAAAATTTGCACAAGAAGCGTGGAATCCTTTAAAACTAGTAATTGATCAAAATAAGAAAATAGAGGAAGTTACAAGCAGGAATATTTTATGGAATAATCTCCAGGCTTCATTCCATGTTTCCGATGACACAATGATTGAAGCACTTGAATCAATTCGTGCTGAAGTTCTAGACAAAGGGGCATCAAATCCAAATATCCCAGCTAGAATTGTCCATGGTGCTTTGTATACTACTGCTACAAGTGCAAAAAGACTAAATCTTGAAATTGCAATTAATGAAAAAAAATCTGCTTCTCTAACTGAAGAATTAAAATTACTCCAGAAGCAAGCTACTGGTCTAACTAATATAAAAGCATCATTGCCACAGGAGCTAAAAGCAAGAGTTGACAATCTGCAAAACCAAATTACAAGCATAAACAATGACAATGCTGCTTATAAAACCCGCAGAGATAAAATGGCACTTACTGTTATTCCTTATCTTGGAAAAGTAATTGTTGATTACAAAACAGAAGATGGCAGAAAACTCCGTTATTTAGTACAACCTGCTGAAGCAAGCAAAATTAAAGGTGGAGAGGTATATAGCGGAAATGATTTTGATAAAATAGGCAGCTTTGCAGTAGGAACCATTGGTGAACAAGTTACTTTAGATAATGCTGCTAAAGAACTTATTAATAGTGGAAATGAAACTGAACGCAGAAATATGTTTTTTGATACATTCTTTTATACAAATCAGGATAAAGTTCCAAAAGCTATAATTGAAAAATCAAAGGAATGGGTATTTGGAAATACACAGCTAAGGGCACATAAAAAAGCAAAAGCAGATAAAGCTGAAAAAGAAGCGGCTAAACCAGTAATGCCAGTAGCTCCTAAACTAGATAATTCAATGGAGCCAGCAGTACCACCAGCTACTAAACCAGTACCTCCACCAATTCCAAATCCAGGGCTTCCCCCAGGTTCAAAAACTGGATCACTAGAAGGATTAAAAGAATTAGATGAAAAGCTGGTCTCGCCACTACTCTTTTATCCATTCGCAAAAGATAATTCTGAACAGAAATTCATAGCAAAGAATATTTTATTCCTTGCACAAAATAACAATGAATTTGCGCTGCCAGCTTGTGCCCAGTGGTTTGCAATTAAACCATATGAGGCAGATTCGAAATCTTCATTGCTTAGTGCTGATACTGATTTTATGGTTCTTGAAGCATTAGCTAAGTTAGCTCAAAAGGACAAATTAGCTTTTAAAGTCTTAGAAAGAGTAGCTGCATCTAATCCTCAGTTATTTAGTAATGCATTTATTGCAGGAAGTGTTTTCCTGGACAATTGGCCTGATATAACAGCAGGAAGAGAAATTGTAAAAGCATTTTCAGCAAATCCAAATTCTGCGCGTGACTTAATTACAGCACTTGCAGAAAGAAATGCAAAATTAATCTGGACTGAGCCTGTAAATGAACAGGATATTAAATCTGTAAATGATTTAAAAAGTCAAGGCAGGACTTTTGCATTATTTACCATGGCACGCCTGGATAAAGCCAGAGGTTTTACTCCCTATTTGCGCGGAGTACTTAATAACCCGCTTACTACTGTTAATGACAGGTTCAGAGCAGCTGTTGGTGTAGCACTTGCAAAAGATAAAGAGTCAGTAGAACCCCTTTTAGCACTGGCTGTAAATGAATCAGCTGATAGTAATTTGAGATCGCTTGCACTTGAAGCTGTTTTATTTATTAATGCTCCGGATGTAATTCCACAAGAAATCCGACAAAGGGCATCTGAAGAATCACCCTTTCATCCAACAGGCTTACGACATCATTTGCAGGATGCAAGAAAAGATGCAAAAAGAACTGAAAGAAAAGAGATAGATTTATTAAGCCAGTTCGACATGAAGAACCCGTTCCATGCCAGGATTTCATCTGAATACACAACATGGCTTAATCAACAAGAGAGCTTAAACAAAGCATCTCAGGCAAAAGGAAGGACTCCGGCACAGGTAACAGATGAACAAAAATTAATGGTAGCTTCCCAAATAGTAAGAAAAACATTTGGTGGTAATGAAGGAGTATTAAGGACTAAGGCAAAAGATTTTGCTTTTAGTGCAAAATATCTCCAGCCTATGGTTAATTATTTAAATAGCTGCAAAGACTTTAATAAGCATATAGATCTATGGCTTGCTTTGCCAATGATGGATATACTTTCAAAGTCAAACTATAAAGAAGCCTCTACAACACTAGCTGATATTGCTACTAACCCGGAAAGGTATGTAAAAGATCATTCAAAAAGGCCAAACTTTTTTGGTTTGCTTTTTGCTGGTTATGATACTGCCATGCTCAGACTTTATGCAATTGAAGATTTAGGAGGTACTGTACCTCTAAATGATGCTAATAATCCTAATGCAAAAATCCTACATACCATCGCCAGGAAAGATACCTCATCAATGTTTAGATGGGCTAGTTTATATGGCTTAGAGCATCTGGCTGACAGGTATGATGCTTATTTTAATGGACTACATGATACTGGACCAGATAATATACGTACAATTGCTGCTAGAAAAGCACATGCTGATCAAATCTTAGGACATATGGCATTTCATCAAAAAGGGCTTGAAGATACCACTCAAGTCAGATTAAGTGCTATGTATAATGAGTTTGCACATGCAAAACTTGCTGATCGGTTTGGTGCTACAAAAGATTTGTTAAATATAGCAAATGAAGCCCATAAAACAAATTCAGCAGCACAAGTTATTAGATCAGTAATGCACGCATTAATTTCTAATCAGCATAGAGTTGAAGATATTCATAGATTAGGTTTTGAGCCTAAGGCTGCTGATCAGCTAGCTACACTTTATAGTGACTTTGAAAAGCAAAGATACTGGTTAGGTAATATCTCTGACCAGCCAAGAGATGGCAAGGGAACAGAGACTGCCATTATGGATGTTGGATATGTCTATCCTTTACATTTTTATCCTGAGTTAAATAAGAAAATTATTTACCCGGAGAATTTCATCAGGTGGAGTGATTTGTCTGACTTTCTTGACTTACATCCAACTGCTGTATTTTATACCAGGGCTAAAGGTGCTGATAGAGCTGATTCCAAGTTCTGGACATATAGCTTGATAGCCAGTATTCCGGAGATCCCATTTAGGCCAGGGGATACTCAGGATGCCGGGATATTTGGACATGAAGATATGGCACAAAATATGTTAGATGATAAAGCTAACATAGAGGTTGTAAATCACTCATACGGATTTTATAATTTTGTCCTTCACAATGAAAAACTTAGATCTGAATGGATTGATCAATACTCTGCTTTTATGGAACTTCTTGGTACAATGGGGACAAAACATACTGTAGCTGCTGGTAATGAGCATGGTGATTTCCCGCCAATTGTAAGATATGGTTCTCAGGGAGAAGTCTTATCTACAGGACTTAGATTTACTAATGATGGGAAGACTATAAAACCAGATAATGTATTTTTTGCCTCTGCAATGGATAAGTATGCAGATAGACTTGCAGAATTTACAAGTAAACAGGATCCGCTTAGAACAGCTGAAGCAATTAATATGACTGCTTTCCAGGGGGTTCATGTAATTGCTCCATGGGTTGATAATGGCAAGTGGGTACTTGAACCTGTAAATGGGACTTCATTTGCAGCACCAAATAATTCAAGAGTGCTTGCCTTGGGAATTGAAACCAGAAAAAAACTTGGTTTAAGAGAGCTTACTTCACAGGAATGGCAAGGAGTACTTGAAAGGTCAACAATAATGCTTCCGGAACGAGAAAGGTGGGAAGGTGGAAGGGCTTTCGATGCTACACGATTTATGCAGGAAGTAGTCAATCCAAACCCACCAGTACCAAACGGGGCACCTGTTATTGCAAATAAAAAGTAAACCGGTCTTCTTTTTTACTTCTTTTTACGCAAGTTTGAAAGTTATTACTCAGGTTTGCTGAATGAATCAGGCAAACCTCGCTTGCTCGCCTCGCTCGACGCGAGGCGAAGCGGGTCTGGCTTTGAAAAGTGCTTAGGCAGAAACATTTTGTGTATAATATATATATAAAGTTGTACAACATTGTATACTTGTACTAAAAAGAGGGTTTTATGGAAAGAAAAGAATTAAACATGTCTGAGGTTCGTGAAAAGCTGGCCGATATTATAGAAGAGGTTAAGATGAAGAATGAAAGCATAATTATTGAAAAATATAATAAGCCACAAGCAGCTATTGTACCTTATCCTGAATATGAGGCTTTTGAAGAATGGGAAATTGAAAGAGAATCTGAGCTTATGAAAAAACTCATGAAGAAAGATTCTGGCGTTAGATATAATTGGGAAGATGTAAAAAAAGAATTGTTTGAAAATGTATCAGCTAAACCTATTAGAAAGTCCAAGAAAGTTTCTAAAAAAGCTAAGTGACAAAAAGTTACTTCTAAATCTGTGTCATAAAATAGAAGAACTTAAATACAATCCATTTCCTGTTGGCTCTAAAAAATTAAAAGATAATTTAGGTTACAGACTTAGAACTGGTGACTATAGAATTTTATATGCAGTAGATAAAACAATTCAAATCATTGAGATTTATAAAATTGGGCACAGAAGAGATGTTTATAGATAGGCAAGGTTAATTAATCTCCCTTTCTTATAAGAACGTCTTTAACCTGCTCAAATCCAGATTCCCGCCGCTAAGCACAACTACTGTATTTTTCCCTGCTGGAATTTTCCTTTCTAATAGTGCAGCTACAGTACATGCTGCAGATGGTTCTACCAGAAGTTTTTGTCTTTCAAGGAGCATTAAAATGGCATCTTTTGTCTTTTCATCTGAGATTGTAAAAATGTTATCCACATAGTTTTTTGTCAGATTAAATGTAATATCTCCGACCCTGCATGCAGAAAGTCCTTCAGCAAATGAAGTGATTTTTGGCAGCGGTACGATTTTCCCTGATTTAAAACTCTGATACATTGAATCTGCCCCGATAGTTTCGATTCCAAAAACTTTTATATCTTTTTTAATTTGTTTTATTGTGCTTGCTATCCCGGAAACTAAACCGCCGCCGCCTATTGAACAGATAATGGTATCTACTTCAGGAAGATCTTTAATTATTTCAAGAGCTACTGTTCCCTGTCCGGCTACAATATCTATATCATTAAATGCATGCAGATGTTCATAGCCTGTTTCCTTCTGAAGCCAAAATGAATAATTAAGAGCTTCATATAAATCATCCCCGTGAATAATTACTTCAGCGCCATAGCTTTTACACGCATCAATTTTACAGTCAGGGACACCTTTAAACATAACAAGCTTTGCTTTAAGACCAAGTTTTTGTGCTGCATAAGCTACTCCCTGAGCATGATTTCCGCCGCTTGCAGCCACAAGCCCTTTTACCCTTTTTTGTTTTAATAACTTCAGGGTTTTATTCAGTGCACCACGTGGTTTAAAAGAACCTGTTTTCTGAAAATTCTCAAGTTTAAAAAATATATTTGTGCCGATTAATTCTGTAAATGTAACAGTTGATATTAAAGGAGTCCAGACCAGATATGGCCTTATAGTTTCATGAACTTTTTTTATTTCAGCCAGTTCTAATTCCGGATATATTAAAGTGGTTTCTTTACTCATAAGGATTATAATAACATTTAGAGTTTTTAAAGTAATCTAATGAAATCTAATATAAAAGATAAACTTCAAAAAATCGACAAGGATCACTATACTTTGCTAATAGACATTGGCAAAGTATCCAAAGAAGAAGGACTAAAATCTTACCTTGTAGGTGGTATGGTAAGAGATTTATTGCTTGGTTTTGATAATCTGGATATAGACATTGTGGTTGAAAATAGTGCAAAGCTTCTGGCAGAAAAATTAGTAAAGAAATTTCCAAACTGTGAATTAAGCGCCAAACACGATCGTTTTCATACAGCCAAAGTTATTTTTAATGTTAATGGAGAAAAAATTCCTATTGATTTGGCTTCAAGTAGAGAAGAAATTTACGAACATCCTGCTGCTCTTCCTAAAGTCAGTGTTTCTGATCTGAAGCGTGATTTGTATCGCCGTGATTTTACGATAAATGCTCTTGCTGTTTCAATTCTGCCGGAAGATTTTGGTGAAATAGTTGATCTGTTTGACGGGTTACTTGATTTAAAAGAAAAAAAAATAAGGATACTTCATGAATTAAGTTTTATTGATGACCCGACCCGAATAATAAGGGCTGGAAGATTTGCATGTAAACTGGGTTTTGAGATTGAAGAAAACACAAAAAGACTTTTAAAAGAAGCTATTGACTCCAGACAATTTGATAATTTAATTGAAAAGATCCGCGGGGACAGGGTAAAGATTGAAATCAGATATTTGTTTAATTTGCCGGATATAGAACATGCAGTCAGAACATTTTTTAATTTAGGGATTTATAGAATGATATCGATAGATTTGGAATCTCGTAGAGACGTTGCATACGGTGGAGACGTTGCATATGGTGGAGACGTTGCATACGGTGGAGACGTTGCATGCGGTGGAGACGTTGCATGCAACGTCTCTACGGGCTGGTTAATATATTTTGCATTAATAATAAAAGATTTGTCTTCTGACAGACAGGAAAAAATAATGAAAAACCTCCAATTAACTGCAGATGAGATAAAAATAATTAAGGATGGCTTTAATGCCCTTAACAAATTAAAAGAACAACAATCAGTTGATTCTGTAATTATTTATCATGAATTAAGAAATCTTTCTGCTGAGAGTATTTGTATTGTAAAAATGTTATATGGTATAAATAATTTCATAGACGAATATATCGAAAAAACCTCAAAAATAAAATTAGAAATTACCGGTCAGGATTTAATTCATATGGGAGTTAAAGAAGGTAAGAAAATCGGGGAGATCTTAGAACAAATATTAGAGAAAAAAATTAAAAATGCAAGCATGAATAAAAATGATGAGCTGGCAGAAGCTAGAAAGTTAATCTAAGTAGTATCACTGCTCTGCCTTTGGAACATATTTAACCTCTTTAAATAATTGCTTCCCCTTAAGCCACTTAAAACTGTGTCTGGTGTGGCTTGTAATTTTCTTTGGATTTTTAATGTCACCTTTTATTTCAAATTTAAAATATCTCGGTGGGTTTGATGACAAAAACGGAATGAAAAATCGTTTTTTACCTATAGTGTCAGGGACAATAGAAATAACACCAGTAAAAGTATTTGTTTTATTTCTTATTTCCTCTACTCTCTTTTCAGGGATATAACCATAAAAAGACAATCCTACAAAAGAATTTATCAGATCTACAAAACCAAAAGAGTTTAAATATAAATCCTTTGCTCTGTAAATAAACTCTTTTGCTTTAACTATACCGTCTTTTAAATCAAGCTCTCCTCTTATCTTATTAAAACTTCCATCCTGATATTTAAAAAACAATGAAAGTACATTTTTTAAATTAAATCCAAAAATTCCCTGAGTAAAAATACTGGCAAACTGTAATCCCTTTTGCAATAGAGCCACCTGTCCTAATTTTCCATCTGTTACTGAAAAAGACAGATTCCCAATACTGTTTTCAAGTATTTCATTTTTTGTCTTTCCTTTTCCATCAATCATAAGAGAAAAATTTGTAGTTCCTGACAGCTTGGTCGGATCCAGCAATACAAAAGAACCCAGACTGGATAAATCAAGCCCGGAGCCGTTAATGGTGCAATTTACAGCATTATCTCTCGGGTCATAAGAACCCACAGCAAAAATATTTCCAGGATGTGCATCGAGTGAAAACTCATTACAATAAATTATCGGGTTTGAATAATTAAGTGACAGAGAAACTGAATTGGCATTTAAAGATGCATACTGAATATTGTTGATTTTTGAATTTGCAATACCTTGCTCAGTATCCAGATAAATATTGAAAAATCCATCTGTAGCAGTTAATTTTTTCCCGAATAATTCCGGTAGTTCTATTTCAGATGCTACTGCATTGCTGGAGATAGCATACATTGAAGGAGTTCCTGAAACAGAACCTTCAAGTTCAATCATTCCCCATGCTTTTAATCCCATTAAAGGAATAATTGGCTCAACTATCATAAATAAACCGCATGGTTCATCGGTCCTGAAATGAAGCATAAGCTCTGGTTTTTGGGAAGAAATATTTTTAATGTTCCCATTTGCAGTAATGGAAAGTTTATTTGCCTTGATATTAAACTCATTTAGGTATAAATCCATACTGTCTGAATTAAAGTCTAAATTTGTAGAAATTGTATAACTTTTATCCGGTGGTTTTCTTATGTATGGAGGGAATTCAAGCATGAGCATGTCATCCAGGACTGAATAAAGAGATAAATTAACCCAGGGAAAAGTAATATCAAAAGTTGCTATTGTCGGAATTAATCCATCTGAAGTAATTTGGTTTAACTCAGGGGCATTAATTGCTTGTATAAAAGAAGGAATACTGAGATCAGCCCAGAGTTGTCCTTGTAGATTAAAATTGGGGTTTAAATAATCTGACACAGTCAGATTACAGTTAAAATTATTCCCCCCATCTATAGATCCTTTTAGACCATATAAATTTAAATCTTTTTCACTGATTACAAGTCTGCCAGTCAGGTTATTCAGTCCAAACGGAAGAGACTTATATTTTATTTCTACATCTTTGAAAAAGATATTCCCAAGTACAGCATCAGGATGTAAAAATATATCTATTGCTGCAATACCATTAAACTTTTCAAGTGCTTCTGCCTGTGTATTAAGTGAAGTTGTTTTTAATTGTTCTTTTATAAAATTCCATAAATTGGTAATTTCCAGATCTCCTGTAATCAGTCTGATTTTTGGTTTTGGTGCCAAAAGCAGATCCCGAATGTATCCGGCTATTGCAAAATCCGCATTCTGAATTTTCCCGCTTAAATCATCAATTACCAGTTCAGTACCTTCAAAGCTAAGACTCCCGGTAATATTACTGATCCTGTCTTCCAATTTAGGCAGTCCAAATGATACATTGTTAATTAATAACATTCCAAATAATATTGGCTTTGAAAATGAACCGGAAATGTTTAAATTCAGATCACTGACTTCTCCTGAAATTGTTTCAGCAACTGGTTTAAATGGAGTCTTAGATGTTATAAACGATAAAACATATGGAATAATTTTTAAGTGCTTTGCTTCAACCAGTAAATTTACTTTTTCATCTTCCTTAAGTGAAAAATTTCCATTTATATAAAAACCTTCATTATTAATTAAGCCGTTTAAATTATTAAATGTAACCTTTGAGCCATCTAATAAAAGATCACCGACAACATTTTTTATTTCCAGAGGTTCTTCCTTAAATATTAAAAGCCTGACGTCATGAAATCCTAAATTACCCATTATGTCAGGAGGAGTATCCGGAGCATTTGCAACTTCAAGATTTAAATCTATTTTTCCTTCAGAACTTACTTCTTTTAAAATTGAAGACTGGAGTCCTGCTTCTGCAAAAAGAGAAAACAGATTATGAATGTTAAGATCTTTCCCGGCTACAGTAAAATTACTTTTTGCATTTTCACTGTCAATCAGACCTGTTACAATCAGCGGAGATCCCTCAATTGGAATATTCAGATGATCTATTTTCATGATCTGATCATTCAGGATAAGTTTTCCTTCCAGCCCGCTAATAACATTTAAAAAGCCGGATTCAGCAGTAAGGTTAAAATTACTGAGTAAAATGGTACCGTTGTATTTTGGTGCAATAAGCGGGCCATTTAATTTTAGATTTAGCTCTACATAGCCATCGTCATTAACTGGTTCAATTCTTGCTCTTGTGCGTGCAGGTAAGAGAGAAAGAGGCAGATATGGTTTTACAGTTTTAAAATTAAACTTGTTTGTTTTTAATTCCAGATTTACTTCAGGGAGGGTTTTTGACCAGTTATAAATATAGCCGTTTAGTGTGTAATTTAACTCATCAATATTTGATTTTAAATTCTGTAAAAAAATCTTGTTTTGTTCAATAAAAATCTTGGCAAATACATCTGTTTTTGGTATTTCTATAACCTGTGCTATATCTTTATTTTGAAAACCTATAATAAATTGATTTGTATTTGTTTTAATTCTCAGCTTAATTTGTTTTTCTTTTTTAATCTTTTTTATTCGTAAAACACCTGTAAATTCCCCGGAAATTTTTTTTATTTCAGGCTCTTTTACTAAATTACTAAGATAACCGTACCAGTTTGAAAGCTCTACATTCTTAGCTACAAGAAAAATGTTTAATTCACTCTTTGACCAGTCAAATTTTTTCATCTCAGAGTATCTGCCCTTGATTTTTATAAATGAATAGGTTTTAAGTGAACCTATTCTTGCAGTTAAATCAATTTTTCTAATTTTTGAAAAGAGATTTTTTTCAAAAATTAAGTTTAAATCTTTATATAGAATTTTTTGAGTAGCAGGATTTAACTGATCAATTAAATAAACAATGCTGTTATGAAGTCGCAGATTATCTACTTTTGGAGGTGGCCCTGATGGAAATATTTCAATGAAATTCCAGGCACCTTCTTTATTTCTTATCGCATTCAAATAAAGATTTGTAGAGTCTATGCTGTGAAAATGTGAGTATGAACCGATAATTATATTTTTTAGATGCCATACAAATCTGGTTGGACCACCCTGTAAGACAATATTATTCTCCTTATCGTATAAAGTTATCTGGGATGTGGTGACTCCAAGCCTCAAACCATCCCAATCCCATTCAAGATCCCCAAGTTTAACTGTACATTGCAGCTGATTTTTTAAATTTAGTTCTACTGCGCTTTTAAGTTTGTTTATATTTCCAAAAAAGTAAAAAAAACAATTAATTAAAAGACAAAGACCAATAAATGACCACACAAGAATTCTCGTTACTGTTTTTACTGAAATCATTTTATCTGGATTTATCCTTTATATTAATTTGAGAAGAATCTCATTATTTACAAACAATCCTTTGTCAGTAAGATAGATTTTATTGTTTAAAAGTTCTAAATAACCTTCATTTGACAAGTCATTTAACAGCTTTGTTATATCTTTATGGCTTTTTGTAGTTACTTCTTTTATTAAATCCAGCTCAAAGCCTGCATTTAATCTGGAGTTCAACATAATTTTTTCAAATTTCTCGCTTGTCTGGAAATCAATTATATTTTCCAGATTAGGGCATGAAATATATGTTTCAAGATCTCTTATATTATTTGTCCTTAGTTTATTTAAATATCTGTGGGCACCTGCGCCAAATGCAAAAAATTCTTTGGCCTGCCAGTAATTTATATTATGTTTTGATTCATATCCCGGGATTGCAAAGTTACTTATTTCATAATGCACAAAATCATTTTCTTTTAAAATGGAACAAAGATCAAAATATAAATCGTATGCAAAATCATCTGACGGTAAAAGTTCCTGGTTTTTGTAAATTTTCTCAAACAGAGTATTCGGTTCAATGATCAGTGAATATGCTGAAATATGTTTTGGCTCAAACTCAAGTGCTCTGTAAACAGAATCTCCCCAGATCTCTTTTGTTATTCCGGGAGCTGCATAAATAAAATCCAGATTAAAATTTTTAATTCCGGCTTTTTTAACTTTTTCTATCGCTTCTACAGTATCGATTACAGAATGTTTTCTGCCGAAGGTTTTTAAAATTTTTTCACTAAAGCTCTGGACACCAATGCTTATTCTGTTTATACCAAGTTTTTTATAACCTTCCAGATAATCATCCTTTGCTGTCCCGGGATTTAACTCCATGGTGATTTCACAATTATTATCAAATGTAAAATGTTTCTTTAATTCGCCAAATAATTTTTCATAGTATTCAGGTGAGATTAATGAAGGAGTACCGCCGCCAATAAATATGGTTTTAATCATAGTGGCAAGCCCTGGCTCACTACAGGCAAAATATGCACTACATTTTGTTTTAATCTCAAATATTAAAGCATCAAAATATTTATCAATAAGGTGTTCTTTTTTTGCCCATGATGCAAAATCACAATACGAACATTTTGTTTCACAAAATGGTACATGAATGTATATGCTTTCAGCAGATATTTTATTTTGCATCATGTAAAAACGCTGCATGCGTAGTAGCGCCAACATCTAATTTTACTACCACTTGCTTAAGATTCAGATCTATTATTGATATGACATTTGTAGTCTCGCTTGTTACTATGAGCCATCTGTTGTCAGATGTAATTTTAATATCACCGGGAAACTGTGTTTCAACAGGTAATGGAATAGTTTCTGTCAGAGATTCATTTTCTGTATCGATGATACTTATTGTATTTGATTTTGCATTTGCTACATATAACCATTTCCCGCTTGAATCAATTGTGATAGCCACCGGAGTTTCCCCAACCTGGATCGTGTCCTTGGTTTTTTTATTCACAGGATCGATTACTGAAACACTATTCCCGTTTCTGTTTGCTACATATAAAAGATTATTTACCGGATTATAAATTATTTTTTCAGGATTACCTTCAAGCATTATCTGATTAACAGGTAAAAAACTATTTGCATTTAAAAATATTATGGAATTTGAACTGGGTGAGGAAATTGCAATTAATGCCAAATCTTTAACCAGTGTAAAACTGGCCGGACTAATTAGTGTTTTTGCAGTGAATAATAATTTAGGTTCCTTTGTTTTGTAAACTGCAAAATTGTTAGCAAGGCTCTCAAGTATATAGATTAAAGATCCATCACCAGAAAGTTCAATATCTGTTGGAGATGACATAGCTGGTAAAGTAATTGTCGTAAGGATGGAACTCTCCAAAGGCTTTAAGGTATAAATTAAATCTTTTGCAAAGTCACTCACGTAAAAAATTTTATTTTCTTTATCAAAAACTATATCCCATGGAGTTCCTTTGGCTTGAATATTGTAAATCATGGATACATCACTAAGATCCAAATAAACTATTTTTCCTGTATCAGGACTTGTCAGATACAATAAACCATTTAGATTCCACTCTATTTTTATTGGCAGGCCTCCGGCCAGGGCAAATAATTCTTCCTTTAAAACAAATCCTTTCGGAATGACTAAATCACCGGGAAATCTCAAATCCAAGAAAGTGGTTTTTATTGATTCAGGAATTTCTTTTAAATCAATAATTGTCTGACTTCCGTCTTTTTGTTTTATTAATTTTACAAACATCCATCCGTTTGAGAGTTCTATTAACTTTGGCAAATTCTTATTTAGTGTATCTTGTACGGAATCAACTATTTTAATTTTATTTGTATTTCTGTGAGTTTGCGGAATAAGAGGCAAGTAGATATCTTTATTATTTACTACAAAAGAGTTATCAATTTTAAAGGCAACATTTACAAACTTTTTTTTAAAAATCTCTTTTATATCAGGAGATACCTCTTCTGAAAATACCGGCTGAAATGAATATAGATTAAGTAAAACAAAGAAAAAAGCACAAATTTGTTTTGTGCTATGTGTAAAATGACTCATATTTCAATACCAAAGGTAAGAATTTGAAATGGTTCAGCTTTAAAAACCAGCTTATCATTATTAACTATACTTGTAATTTCTTCATTTAAGTCTAAAAAGTATAGTTTTTTAAATCTGAAATTTAAATTTATTTCGCAATTATTTAATTCTTTGTTATTTGGATTAAAGACTCTCAGGATATATAAATTTTCTTTATCTTCAGATCTTTTAAATGAACTTACTGTAAGTTTTGGAGAAACTGTAATTAGACCATGAAAGTTAATCATAGAGCCTGACTGATTTATTATTAGTGGAGTCTGATAAATTAAAAACTCATTCTGGATTTGCTTCTTTTCCCGGTTACCGGTATGAGGATAAATTGCATAAGTAAATTCTATTTCTCTGTTACACTGTGCTTCAGGAGTTTCAATCAATGAGTGGGATTTTACAGAAGAAAGCCTTCCAATTGCTCTGATTAATGTAACGGCAAACCCGTTTCCATCTTTGAAAAGCTCATAATCAGCTAACCCACCACCAAAAAATGCTAAACCAGATTCATCATTACTGTGATCTATCCAGTTATGCAACGGTTGTGAATTGGCATAGTTTATCCAGTCTGCCGGCGGACATGCCCTCTGTATTATTCCAAACGGCGTATCTGCTGTTATATAATTTGCTTGAAGATTATCAGGGAAATGCAGTCTTATTCTTTTATTTTTCAGAGTATTCTGAATTTTTGTTCTAAAGTCAATTCTGTCTGAATTTCTGTAACAGGTTAATTCAATTTTAATGTCAATAACATCACTTGTGGCCAGTATAATTTTTTTCCTTAAATTATTTTCTTCCGTTACTTTAATGCTCCAGCTCCAGTCCTTTGATGAAAGAGTAGTTCCAAATTCATCCTGTACGAAATTATATTCATCTCCTTTATCATTCTCTATAGTAATAAAATGGATATTTTCAAATTTACATTTTTTTTCTTTCAGGGAAATATTAAATGAACCATCCTTGTTAATTTCAAGCTTGTAATTTTGATTTTCAAAGTTTCCCTGCTTTCTGGCTTCTTTCTCTGTCTCTGTGCAGATCTCATAACTTATTGCTGAAAATGGTTTAACATTTGTCTCCAGCAATATTTTTATCTTCTGAATAGCCTGCAGTAAAGGTACTTCATCTTTAGAACGTATCATTTTATAAGCCATGTAATTCTCCAGAATATGAAAGGTTACTTCTTTCCCGTCTAGTTTTAAAGCCAGGTTTTTAATTTCTGGTCTATTTACCGTAGGAGTAGCAGAAGGATGCTCTGATGGCGGACCCATTGGAACCTCAAGTTCTGCTTCAATAACATCATTTCTGTAAAAATTAGTCAGATTGATTATTTGCAGATAAAGATACTGCAATGCAGTGTCTTTATCTTTACAAAGGTTTTCTTTTATCTTATCCAAAACCTGATTTACCTTCAGGAAACGTAATTCCATCTCCCTATGAACCTCATCAATTGAACAACCGCAGATTGAATCATGCGCATGGTTTTGCATTAATAATCTCCATGCATATTTAATTTCGTCATAAGGATAAATTTTATTTTGTTGAATATTTAAAATAGCAGCTAAAGGTTCAATAATTTTTTCCAGGATTGTCTGACATTTGTAATTTAAAAGTTTCAGATAAACCCTGCTTGATAAAGTACCGGCAAGGATATATTTATTATTGTCAGAACGAAGTTCACCGTAACAAATCGGATAATTTTTTTTGTTTGAACTGTTTATAATATTTTTTACTGCTTCAGGTAAACTATTTTGCTGTAGTTGCCATTTTTGATTCTGGTTTACAGACTTTAAAATGTCAGATAAATTGCTTTGTGCAGATAAGTGATCACACCCGTTCATTAATAAAATGTGGTTTGATCTGGATGTTTTTGCCTGGGTTTCAAAAATCTTATCGATATATTTGTGTGTATCTTCTTCCGGGAATCTCTGGGCATTGTTATACCAATGAGTAAGAGAAATTGCTAAAATGCTCTCACCATTTAACCCAAACCAGTTGTGTTCAGCAATGCTATCCTGAATCCCGCGACCAATTAGAGCTGAGTTAATATTAAAACCCTTAAATATCTGGGGAAGCTGGGCTATTTGTCCGAATTGATCAGGATTGTAGCCTACCATCATTACATCCCCGTATTCTTTTGCATCTCTCATACCATAAAGCAGATTTCTGATTATTGCCTCTCCGCTAGTTAAAAACTGATCAGAGAGCACATACCATGGACCAATTAAAAGATTTCCGGACTCTACAAACTTTCTAATTTGTTCTTTTTTATAAGGCTTAATCTCTAAATAATCCTGTAAAATTATTGTTTGACCATCCAGGTGGAATATAAAATCTTTCTTTTGTTCTAAAATGTTGAGGAGATTATCTATAAGTTCTACAAGTTCAATCCTAAAGACTTCAAATGGAAGATACCATTCTCTGTCCCAGTGAGTATGTGAAATAACATGAAAAGTAATATTGGTCATCAGCAGTTCACAAAAATATCAATCTTCACCTTTATAGTTTACTTTATAGCAGCAATTTGCGGGCATTTTAATTTTCTTGCAGCCTGGTTTTTTAACAGGCATTATTTCCCTTTAAAAAGCTATTTGATTACATTTAATGATAGTAAGATAACTAATATAGAAAATATTTCAAAGAGTATATATAACCTTGCAGGTTACAAAGCTCTGATTAATACAAACATTCCCTACAAACTGATAGATGATTTATTTTTTGTATTTATTTCAAGTAGCCTGATAATTTTATTTTTTCTTGGTTATAAAATCGTTCAGTCAAATACAATCAGCCATGGAGCAATCATTAAATGGGCTGTTCTTTTTTCAGTATTAATGACTGTTTCAATCCCATCTCACTCTTCGGATTTATTCGGTTATATTGCAAGAGGCGCACAACAATCCATCTATCACCAGAATCCTTACCTGGAAACAGTGGATAATATTAAAGATTATCGTTTTAACAGGATGCTTTGTAATTTTTCATGGCCGCATCAGCCCACTACTTATGGACCTGTATTTATCTTTATTACAAAAGCAATCGTTTATCTGAGCAACAATAACTTTCTTATTTCTTTTATCAATTTTAAACTTTTAAATCTGACTCTGTACTTTCTCCTGATTTTATTTGTGTCGAAGTTAAATCAGACAAAAGATTTATTTTTAATAGCATGGAACCCTCTGATTTTAATTCAGGGGTTATGGAATTGTCATAATGACCTGGTTTCAGGAGTATTTATATTTTTAGGGATTTATATGCTGCTTAAGAGTAAAAATAATAATAAATATTTCTGGAGTATTTTTTCTCTGGTCTTTGCCTTTGGAATAAAATATGTCTCTGCTTTAATTATCTCTGTTATCATGTTCTACTTTTTGCAAAAAAGAACAGATGCAAAAGTCTTTGTGAATTTACTGCTTGGATTTTGTTCCGGCTTATTACTGGTACTTATCTTTTCAATGGATTATTTAATTTCATTCAGAGACCTGTCCATAAGCAGCTCTAATGAATTAATTTCAAATCTGGATCTGGTTCACCAGTCTTTAATAGCAGCAGTTTTTACTGTTATTAAATACATTTGTAATTTATCAAATCTCCAGTTTAATCCTGACAAGCTCCAATTTATATTAAAATCTTCTTTTTATATAACATTTTTAGTATTTTATTTCTGGATTTTATTTAAGAAAAAAACAAATTTAATTTTTGAAATTACCTTGGTTTTATTTATATTTATAGCTTTTACACTTGCAAAGTTTCATTCGTGGTATCTGTTAAATCTTATTGTTTTAATTCCTTTTCTTCAGCCTTGCTTTCTTAAAAATATCCTTATTGCACTTTCATTGAGCCATGTTTATGCTCTTACTTTTTTAGATCAGGCAAAAATTTTAAATTTTGTCTCTATGACAATGTTACCTGTTTTATTTATGTTTTTTAAGGAAAAAAGGAAAGAAGGATCTCTTTAATGCTGACAAACTCACCTGTAGGAATTTCCTGTTTCTTTAAATTTAAAAGCCACTCTTTAATAAAATGCAACGCCAGGCAGTCATCCTGATTATATTCAATACTCATATCCAGATATTTTTTATCCTTTGTTTCAAGATAATTACTGTACCAACACATGGATTGCATTGCATTTGCATCCTTGTTTCTCCACTTAAAGCCAAATATCTTTGCAATGTTTTTTAAAGAATAGCCTGAGACCGGCAGGACCATTGAATCTTTGATTATCTTTTCAATATTAACCAGATTTACTTTAGGTAAGTCTGCCCATTTATCTTCAAAGATAGACTTTTCATAATGTCCGTAATGATAAAAAATATAATCTTTATGATCGTTTAAAAACCTTGTAAAATCAGATAAAAGTTGCTCGTCTGTTTCAAGCAGCAGGGAAAAATAATCTTTTTTTCCATCACTGCATTTTAAAAGCCCGACTAAATAATCTATCCTTATAAGCTCAGTTCCTTTTTCATTCAATACCATATCACTTTCAAAATCTATAAATATTTCTTTTTCCTCTTTTTCTATATTTGGGATTGATTTTAAATAAATCTTTTTTTCTTTTAAACAGATGGATTGAATTATTACTGATTCCCCCTTTTTTCCGGAGAGTTCTTCAATCCCTGAAAAATCTTCTTCTGTACAATTTGCCAGTTCTGCATAATTTTTAATCGATATTTTTTCAAGTTTATCTTTTATTTTTTTATTTATACCGTACACAAGTGACAAATGTTTTCTTTTAAGAGCTTCCGGCAGGCAAAAATCATACCACTGGCACATCTGGCAGCTTGAATCTATAAATAAATCCGGCATATTTTCACTGTCACTTAAAATTTTTTTACTTTCACTGATGCTATAAACAACTTGTTTTATAAGTGTATAAAAATGCCTTATCTGCAAATCCATATCCAGAAGTAAAAGCCCTCCATAAAGGGGAGTAAATCCCTGGATTTCCCCCAGTAAATATGAATAGCTTGCAAGCTGAAACAAATATCTTTCCCTGGAAGTAGAAGCACCTTTTACATCTACCGGATAATAATAATAATCACCAAAAAGTGAATATCCTTTTGCTTTAATTAAAAAATCCGGAATACCCTGCAGCTCATCATTTCTTAAAACTCCCTGGTAAATAGTTTCCACACCGGCTTTCATAAACCTTAGTGTTTCCTCAAATCCTTTTTCATAATCCCCGACTTTGTATTTTGGCTTCTCATATTTGAAAAAGTCAATAACATTGGACTCATAAGTACGTCCAAATTTCCAGAGCCGTTTTAAAAAATCGCTTGGTGCAAGCTGAAATTTCTTATCACCATATTTATTTAAAAATAAAAGTCTCTGACAGCGATAGAAGTTAAGCAGCTCTGAAACACTGAAGCGCAAGATTATTTCCCTAACCTGCGGTGGAATGCATTAAAGGACTGCCCCGGTCCACCACCTTTAAATTTGTTTGGACTGGAAAATTGTTGAAAGGGTTTTGGTGGCGGGGGCTGAAATCCTTTTTTCTTATTTTCAGTATTTATTTTATCCTGTGGATTATCTTTTTGACGTTTCTGTTTTTCATTTGCTGACATGGGCTTATTTCCTCTGATTTAATTATAGGGGAAAAGGCTATATTTTACAATTTTTTCTTTGATTAATTTACTTTAAATTAATAAGTTAGACATTTCTTTGCAAATCTTGTTATAGTTAGTGAAATATAAACAAAATGAAAATAGATTTCAAAACCAGATACTTTGCAAATCCGGCAGGTGATATTCTCGGAGGACTTACTACAGGTGTAGTAGCTCTTCCAATGGCGCTTGCATTTGGTGTAGCTTCAGGACTCGGTGCAGAAGCAGGTTTATACGGTGCAATGGCTGCTGGTATTTTTGCTGCACTGTTTGGTGGAACACCAGCGCAGGTGTCAGGACCTACAGGACCAATGACAGTAGTTACTGCCACAATTGTTGCCGGGCATTTAGGCCGTCCTGAACTTGTCTTTGCTGCAGTAATACTTGCCGGAATATTTCAGATTATTTTTGGACTTGTTAAAACCGGACAACTAATAAGATATGTACCCTATCCTGTGATTTCAGGATTTATGAGTGGTATTGGTTTAATAATAATCATTCTTCAAATCAATCCGCTTTTTGGTTTAAAGACATTTGGTGATGTAGGACAAGCTCTTAGATATTTTACAGGCATTACAAAAGATTTTAATTTGAATGCATTGCTTATTGGTTTACTGGCAATTTTAATAATCTATTTTTTTCCTTTCATTACAAAAAAAATTCCAGCTCCACTTGTATCTCTTATAATTTGTAGTTTAGCCTCAGTCTACTTTAAGTTAGATTTACCAAGGATAGGAGAAATTCCTCATGGACTTCCACTACTAAAATTTCCTTTGATTTCCATTAGTGAATTACACTTAATACTTCCTTCAGCAATCTCTCTTGCGATACTTGGTTCCATTGATTCGTTACTTACTTCCATAGTAATGGATAGGCTTACCGGCAAAAGACATCATAGTGATCAGGAACAAATAGGACAAGGAATTGGAAACATTGTGGCAGGATTAACAGGTGGACTTCCCGGGGCAGGAGCGACTATGAGAAGCCTTGTAAATCTGCGTTCCGGAGGTACTACACACTTAGGCGGAATCATACATGGATTATTCTTACTGGCTGTACTTCTATATTTAGGACCAGTGGCTTCTTTAATTCCTCTTTCATGCCTGGCAGGAATTTTAATTACTGTGGGAGTCAGTATTATCGACTACAAAGGTTTAAAAGATATTTGCAAGATACCGAAAGAGGATGCAATAGTAATGTTTTGTGTTTTAGCACTAACTGTATTTGTTGACCTGATAGTGGCTGTAGCAGTTGGTATAGCTCTTGCAAGTGTGTTGTTTGCAAAAAAACTAAGTGATCAAAGTCTTTCAACTCACTCCAGTTTTGATAATCTTGAACATCTTCATGAAATTTCTGAACATATTCCTTCTGAATTCAGGAAGAGAATTTATACATATACTTTTAATGGCCCGCTTTTTTTTGGAGAAGTAAAGAACTTTAATATAGCTATCGAGAAGATGAAAGATATTAAGTATCTGATAATAAAGTTTTATAATGTTCCTACTATTGATCAAACAGGGATTTATGCTCTTGAAGATGCAATAGAATTCTTGGCAAAAAATGGAGTAAAAGTGTTTTTTGTTGGAATAACGCCACCTATTAAAGTTCTTTTTGAAAAGATCGGCTCCATAAAAAATATTGATGCAATATGTTTTGATTCTCTTGAAGCAGCTCTCTTAAATATTAAACAGCTATAAAAGGCTATCTTTGCAGCAATCTCATAAAAGCTAAAGAAATTCTAAAGGGAATCAAATTTGTTAACCTGACTTTGCTATAGTAAAACTATTATGGGTTTCATTGTTAAATTAGCAGAAGCAATAGGTTTAGTCAGTAGTGGAGGAATAACACCTCGCATAGCTGATAATACAAAAATAACACCTCTGAGCAATGACTATACTTACATACCACTACAACCTGAAGAAGAAAGAAATAATACAGTTCAGTTTTTTGTAAAACCAGGAGCTGTTCTAACTCTTAAAAGAGGTGTAAATGGTTTTTATGATCAGGAAGGGACTTTTAGATACAGAAGCGGCCTGGTAACACATTATCTTGTTGAAGGGTATTTTACAAAATCAGATGGCACAGATGCTCTCAGGACATTGCTTATACCCAAAAATATTGTTAGAGATAGATTTATATTAAAAAGAGATAAGTAAATATTTCCCTGCTTAAGATATAGTAATAATCATTTATAATAATTACTATGCCGGAAACAAAAACAGAGTACCTAGAAGCTGCAAAAAAAATTGAATCTGCACTTTATGAAGTAAAAAAAATAATTGTTGGGCAGGATTATATTTTAGAGAGAATACTTGTCGGACTTTTAGCCAGCGGACACATTCTTCTTGAAGGTCCGCCAGGGTTAGCTAAAACACTTATTTTAAAAACATTTGCAGAAACACTGGATTTAAAATTTCAAAGAGTACAGTTTACTCCTGATTTACTGCCGTCAGATCTGACAGGTACTCAGATTTATAATCAAAAAACAGGTGATTTTGAAACTATCTTAGGACCGGTTTTTGCAAATCTTGTTTTAGCAGATGAAATAAACCGTGCTCCTGCAAAGGTCCAGAGCGCACTGCTTGAAGCAATGCAGGAAAAGCAGGTAACAATTGCAAAGAAATCACATAAGCTGGATGAACCGTTTATAGTCCTTGCTACAGAAAACCCGATTGAATCTGAAGGAACATACCAGCTTCCTGAAGCGCAAATTGACAGATTTATGTTTAAGCTTATAATCTCATATCCAAGTTCAAAAGAAGAAGCTGCAATTATAAACAGGTTTTGTACTGAAGAGTTGTCTCACATTAAAAAATCAATTACAAAAAATGAACTTGTTGAAATTAATAATCTTGTAAATAAAGTTTATGTAGATCCAGGCATTGTAAATTTTATCGCTGATTTAATTTCAGCTACAAGAAATCCGATGGATTATAAACTTGAAAATATTTCGGGCTATGTTAGCTATGGTGCAAGTCCAAGAGCATCATTAAATCTTACCCAAGCATCAAAAGCACTTGCACTGATCTGCGGCCGGAATTATGTAAAAGAAGAGGATGTGGAAAAATTAATCTTTGATGTTTTAAGACACAGAATTACTCTAAGTTATGAAGGTATTATGGCTAAAGAAACTGTGGGCAGTATCTTAAATATAATCTTAAATAAAATAAAACCAAGTTTAATCAAAGCCAGATAAACATTAATTTTTACAGGGGCTTGCCCTGCAAATTAAACCTAGAACTTAATAATACAGCCAGTATCTGAGGGTATAAAAAATTTAATAGAGCAGAAGTAAGGAATTCCAAACAAGAGTTTACTATGAAAAAAAAGATTATTTTTATTGCAATATTTTTAATTCTTGGCCCGGGGATTTTATTACTACAGTCAAAGAATAATCCGGCAATAGCACAGCAGGATGGAGAAGCTGGTGTTGCTCCTAATAGTGGATTTGATAGCGGGCGTCCTGGTGATTCTATTCAAACTGCTGATCCACCGCCAGTTGAACAGCCTGCTGCACAAACTCCGCCACCGCCAGTTGAATCGCCTGCTGAGCATACTCTTAATTTACCCAATCATACTCGTGATGCTGATGTACAAGAACCTGTTCTGGAAGAGTTTATTGCTGGTCAGCAGGAAGAGCCTGAGGCTACTCAGGAACCACTGCCTCAGGCTGAACGACCACGAGCTTTAATTCGTGAACGAGCAGCAGCTCCTGCTGAAGTACAAAAACAAGCCAAAGAGTTTGTTCAAATACAGAAAACTGTTCAGGAACGTCTCCCAAGTATTCCTGTTCTTCCTGCAGCTGTTCCAACTCAAGTTCTACTAAATGCTCCAACCCCAGCTCCAGCTCCTGCTCTCAATTCCCCGCCTTCTAATGATGGGCGTCCTGCCCAATTCGATATTCCTCAGGCCTTTCCTCAAGCTATAGAACAACCTTCCAGTGATGAGCAACGTACGGCTGAAACTCCTGCTTTTGAACAATCATCTGCAGATGATGAAGTTACTGCTGAAGAGCCTGATAATGAACCATTTCCTGTAGTAGTAGAAGAGCCTGAGCCTCGATCTAATTCTGCTGCTGCTACCACAGCTAATAATAATTCTTCTCAAGGTCCTTTGATTTGTTGCCGGCTTACAAGTGATGAAACCGGTGACCACATCTTTAGAACAAAAACTAAAGGAGATTGTGTAGATGAATTAGGTACTGTATTTGGAACTGGTTCATGTAGAGCTTCTTCCGATATACCGTAAAATAGTTTGCGTGCATCATGATCATGCCCTAAGTCTGGACTATCTAAGGAAGCAGGGCTAGCCCTACTAAAAATACCTCTTAAATAGGGGTATAAGAAACCTAGTGAACTGGTTAGAGGTTTTTAGTGAGGATTTAAAGTGAGAAGAAAAAGCCTTTTTGTTTCAATAATTTTAATTCTTGGCCTGGGAATTATAATTAATAACTTTGCAAATGCACAGGAATGTAGCTGTGAAAAAAATAATAAAGGAAAGATGAAAGTTCAGTGCCCCGGTGATGCAAAACCTGTCTGTAGTGAAGATGCAAATTTTATCTATCCGAAATGTAGAAAAGATGATACAGGAAACTTTGAGTCACGATGCTGTAAAAAAAGAGAAGATGGTACTTTTAAATGTCATAAGAAAGATGAAAGCGGAAACAAAATTATTTTTCAGGTTAAATATCAGGCAGGTTCAGTGGATAACTCTGGAAATAGTAATGAAGGTGACGATGTGGTTTTAACTTTAGATGATGATGATATCTCTGATCAATCGCCTGCCACAGCTGCTATAACAGCTACTCCTGAAGTAGCACCAGAACCAAATAACGATCCTGAAATTTCATTCATAGAAGCACCAAATGTCGGTAGTAATGCTGGTTCTGCTCCTCCTCCTTAGTGCAGCATCAAGTAAATGGAACAAAGTAGAAAAACTTATTTATATAAGTCCTGTTAAAATATCTCTATGCCATCGTTTAAAACAGCATGGATTCAGGGGAAATCACAGGGTGATTTTAATAAAAACCTGAAATATTATTCAGAAAAAATAAAATCTGCTGCAAAGAATCATATAAAATTAATAGTGCTTCCTGAATTATTTTTGTGGGATTATTTCCCGATTACAGAAGATAAAAAATACTTTGATACAGCTGTTGAAATTAAATCAGATATAATAAAACATTTTCAATTGCTTGCAAAAGATTTAAAGATTGTTTTAACTCTGCCGATTTTTGAAAAAAGAACAGAAGGGATTTATCACAATAGCTGCTTAATTATAGAAAATAACGGAGAAATAGCAGGACACTATCGTAAGATGCACCTTCCTGATGATCCTGGATTTTATGAAAAGTATTATTTTACCCCCGGAGACCTGGGATTCAGAGTTATAAAAACATCTCTTGGAAATCTTGGTATTTTAATCTGCTGGGATCAGTGGTTCCCGGAAGCAGCCAGAATTACAGCTCTTAAAGGTGCGGATATTTTAATCTATCCTACTGCAATTGGCTGGGATGATAATGAACCTGCTGATGTTTACTCTGAACAAGTTGAGGCCTGGACTACCATTATGCGCTCACATGCTATTGCAAATGGAATATATGTCATGGCTGTAAACAGAGCAGGAAAAGAAGGGCACTTAAATTTCTGGGGACATTCTTTTTTAGTAAATCCTTATGGGGCCCTGGTTAAACAAGACAAAACAAATGAAGTTATTTCAGAAGTAGAAATTGATTTTAGTAAAACAAAAGAATGCAGACAGATATGGCCATTTTTACGTGATAGAAGAATTGACAGTTATAATAGTCTGTTAAAGTATTCAGATGAAAATTAAGGAAAAGAAATTCTTTTTACCAATAACCAATAGTCTGCAGCTAACAGCTAACAGACATTATCCTGCTGAGTGGGAAACTCAGCGTGCTACCTGGCTTTCATGGCCTCATAATGAAAAGGAATGGGGAAAGAAAAGAATAGAGAAAATAAAAAAATTTTATATTGAATTGGTGAATAAAATCCTGGAATTTCAGGATGTGAATTTGATAATTCCAAATGAAGAATTCCTGGAAGAAACATGCTGTAGTATGTCTCAACAGAAAAAATATAAACTAAAAAAAATTATAATCCCGAATAACGATATCTGGATCCGGGATTATGGCCCGTTTTTTATGGAGACAGGTGACGGGAAAAAGAAAAAACCAGTACTAATTGATTTTGAATTTAATGCATGGGGAGGAAAATTTTCTCCGTGGAATCTGGATAACAACATTCCGAAAGAGATGGCATTTTACTTAGGCTGTGAAATAGAATCCTATCCAATCATCATGGAAGGAGGATCTTTAGAGTTTTCTGGTGATGGATTGATTCTTACGACAGAACAATGTCTCTTAAATAAAAACAGGAATCCAGACTTAAGTAAAAATGAAATTGAAAACATTTTAAAATCTGTTTTTAATACAGAAGAAATAATCTGGCTAAAACGAGGACTGGAAGGGGATCATACAGACGGACATATAGATGATGTAGCCAGATTTGTCGGTCCAGGAAAGATTTTAATCTGCAAATCTAATGATAAAAAAGATAATAATTATGAACATCTAAATGAAAGCATTGAATATTTAAAAAAGTGGATACATCCAAAGAAGGGATATAAATTAGAAGTTATAGAACTTCCTGTGCCGGATCGTATAGAAATTAAAAACGAAAGACTGCCAAATTCTTATGCAAATTTTATTTTTGTAAATGGCGGGGTAATCATTCCGACATTTAACTGCCTGGCAGATAAAAAAGCTCTTCAAACCTTTAAAAAGGTTTTTCCTGACAGAAAAATAGCAGGGATTGATTGCTCTCTTTTAATAGAAGAAGGCGGTGGATTACACTGTATGACGAAGCAGGAGCTATTAATTTAATCCCAGCCCCTATATTTTCGAATAATTTCATATGCAAGTGCTGAGTTTTTAAATTGTCCGACAGCAGTTTCATCTCCTAAGTTTCTATCAGGATGATATTTCTTAGCTGCACTTCTATACGCTTTTTTAACTTCTTCCTCAGTCGAATTCTCATTAACTCCTAATATTTCACAGGATTTTTCAAATAAGATTTTATTTTTAGTCTTGTCGTCAGAATAACTATACTCTGTCTTTTGCCCAGTTTTAGGATCAGCATATTCAAAGCTAAAATTTCCTTTTCTAAACTCATTAAAGATTTTAACAGCTTCAACTGCTAACAATATACTGCCCCCGCCAGGAATTATAAGTATGAAAGGCTTAAGATTAGGATGACTTTCTAGGATGTCAGAGGTTGTTGCGGCGACTTTATTGACAGCTCCTTCACCTATGTTAAGCAATTGCTTTCCGTAACCAGGTTCTGCTAACTCGTCCTGAATAACATCCTTCTGTCCATTTTGATCTTTAGTTTTTGTACTATCTCCATTATCTACTTCATTATTTACAGGAACTAAGCTCATATTTTTTGGAACTGGTTCCGGATTATCATTTGCTTTATTTTTTTCATCTGGTTCTATAGGATCAGATTTTTTAGGTAATTTTAATAGTTCACCGATTCCTAATCTGGCATATTGAATAAGTCCAGTAATAGTTGTTCCAAGTCCTCCAAACGATAATCCTCCTCCAAGATATTTCCAAAATTTACTGTTTTTAAAATAACCATACACCCAAAGCATTGCTCCACTAATAACACCAATACTGCCTAAAAGTTCAAGGAGAAGCCTTTTTTCAACATCTCCCGGCGGTTGGTTTTTATTACATTTGTTGATATAACATTTTTTAAAATTTTCCAAGGTTGGCTTTTCATCTTTTGGTATAGTTTCATCTAGTACCCAAAATAATGGAGCAAATATTGTTTTAATTGGTTGTATTAATATAGCTAAAATCATCTATGAAAAATTTGACTAACCTGGACTTTAACCTTGTAATTTGATAATAAGGCAAACAAATTAAAATAGAAAGTTATCTTTCTAAAGAAATTCTTAAGAATCTGGCAGATCATGTGTTTTTAAAACTTAATCAGAGAGCCGGGTCTACACCCAGCCCCCGTTCTAACATAGAAGTAGTTATTCCACCACGTGGTGTACTTTTTATAACTCCTGCATCTCAGGCTCCACTTAAAGTTACTAAATGGTGTGCAGCCCCGACAATTTCACTAATTGAATTCAATTTATTTTTCTCACAATAATCCTTTAAACCATTAATTATTTCAATACTTGCTTTTGGATTTACAAAGTTTGCAGTACCGATTTGTACACATGATGCACCACACAGTAAAAATTCAATGGCATCATCTGCAGTATGTATCCCGCCTATTCCAATAATAGGAATGTTTGGAAATTTTTTATGTGTATCCCAGATCATCCTAAGTGCAATTGGCTTTATAGCAGGACCGCTGTATCCGCCTGTAGCACGTGGAAGGGCAGGCTTTTTAGTCCAGCGGTTTATAGCAAGACCTAAAACAGTATTAATTAAAGAAACTCCATCAGAACCTGCATCTACAGAGGCTTTTACGATTTCAGTTATATCAGTAACATTTGGAGAAAGTTTTGCCCAGAGAGGGATTTTAGTTAACTTTTTCATTTCACTGATTAGAGTAAAAGCTTTTTTTGGATCCTGACTGAAATCCAATCCGCCGGATACATTGGGACATGAGAGATTTAATTCTATTGCAGAAATCTCATTTTTATCTCTTATAAAATTAACAGCACCTGCATAGTCGTCCACTGTTTCACCGACTATATTAATTATTATTGTGGCATTTTTTTTAATTAAGTAAGGCAACTCATTTTTTACAAAGTATTCAATGCCCGGATTCTGTAACCCGATTGAATTGAGCATTCCACAGCCTGGGATTTCTACTACGCGTGGAGCAGGATTTCCATCTCTTGGTTTTATGCTTAAACTTTTAGTAACTATTCCGCCAAGCTCACTTAAATTAAAATAAGGCTCAAATTCATGTCCTGCAACTCCGCATGTACCGGAAGCAAGCAGAACAGGGTTTTTTAGGGAGACTTTACCAGTAGTTGTGTTTAAATTTGACATTATCGATCAGGTAAGATTGCTTCGTCACTGCGTTCCTCGCAATGACAAGAGTCCTTAATTAACTAATTGCAAAATAGCTGTAGGAGCAGCATCGCCACGTCTTGGCAGGGTTTTAATAAGTCTGGTGTAACCGCCCTTTTTAGTTTTGAAATTACCGACAGTTTCATTAAACAGCTTTTTTACAACATCCTTTTCATACAAAAACGCAGCAGCCTGACGTCTGGCATGTATATCACCGCGCTTTGCAAGTGTAATCAGGTATTCTATTTCTCTCTGTAGTGCCCTTGCTCTGCCTAAAGTAGTTTTAATTTCACCGGATTTAAAGAATGAGTTTGCCATGGTACGTAAAACTGCTTTTCTTTGATCTGCTGGTAGTGATAATCTGTTTTTTTTCCTTAAGTGTCTCATTAAGTAGAAAATGCCTCACTTTCCATACTCAGCTCATCAATATTCGGTGGGATGGTTTCGTCAATAAGATGCAATCCCATTTTGTGTAATCTTTCTAATACTTCATCAGCTGATTTCTTCCCAAAGTTTTTAATGTTCATAAGCTCATTATATGAAAGGCTTAATAACTCACCCAGTGAATTAATATTTGCTCTCTTTAAGCAATTATATGCCCTGACAGAGAGTTCCAGCTCTTCGATGCTGAGCTGTTTTCTTTGATCTACAGCTTCCTCTGTTTTTACCGGTTCAACAGCTGCTTGTATGCTGATTGATTCACCGGAAAATTGAGCTACTGGTGCCAGCTTTTCAATTAGTTTTGCAGCAGCCTGTCCTAAAGCTACAGTCGGCTCTACACCGCCGCTTGACCATATATCTACAATTAATCTGTCAAAATCCACACCGTCATGTGTTCTCACTGATTCGACTAAATAAGCAACTTTTCTAATGGGCATGAAAACTGCATCCACAGGAATCATGTCAATTGGTTTGTCTTGTGTTTTTTGTTTATCAGCAGGAACATAGCCAACTCCATTTTCTACAATAATTTCCATTTCAAGTTTTCCATCACCAGCTAAAGTAGCAATCTTCCAGTCCGGATTAATAACCTGAATATCTGCCGGAAGAATAATATCCTTTGCTAAAATCGTCATGGGACCTTTTGCAGAAATTTTTAAAGTTTGCGGCTGACTGGAAAATGACTTAACCACTAACCCTTTTAGGTTTAGCATTATATCGACAACATCTTCTAAAACTCCTGGTATAGATGAAAACTCATGAGTTATCCCTTCAATTCTTACCCCGCTAACAGCTGAGCCAGGAATACTCGAGAGCAGGATCCTTCTTAGTGAGTTTCCAACTGTTGCACCAAAACCTCTGTCAAACGGCTCAATTAAAAACTTTCCATAAAGTGAACCATCATTATTGGTTTTATTTTCCAGGCATTTTATTGTTATCTGACTCATTTTTTCTCCTTTATTATACTCTTCTCCTCTTTGATGCTCTGCAACCATTATGCGGTATGGGGGTAACATCACGTAAAACAGTTACTCTAAGTCCTGCTGACTGCAGTGCTCTTATTGCAGTTTCTCTGCCTGCACCTGGCCCACTTACCTGAACTTCAACCTGTCTCATGCCATGATCTAAAACTTTTTTTGCCACGCTGATAGCTGCTTGCTGTGCAGCAAATGGCGTACCTTTTTTTGCACCTTTAAATCCGCATGCCCCAGCACTCGACCAGGCCAGTGCATTGCCATGAGTGTCTGTAGCAGTAACAATAGTGTTGTTAAAGGTAGACTGGATATGAATATATCCGGACGGTACATTTTTTCTTTCTTTTTTCTTTGGTTTCATTTCTTTTTATTTCAGAGTTGGTGTTTGCTTTTTACCGGCTACAGTCATTCTCTTTCTGCCCCTTCTTGTTCTTGCATTTGTTTTTGTTCTTTGGCCCCTAAGCGGTAATCCTTTCCTGTGTCTTATCCCCCGATAACAATTAATTTCCGTTAAACGTTTAATATTTAATCCTTCAATTCTTCTTAAATCACCTTCAACCTGATAATTTTTTTCAATCTCCTCCCTGATTTTATTTATCTCAGAATCAGTAAGATCTTTCATCCTTTTGTTTTTATCAACACTGGTTTTTTCTAAAATTTTATTACTCTGAGATCTGCCAATTCCATAAAGATATGTAAGTGAAATTTCTACTCTTTTATCTTGTGGTAAATCTACTCCACTAAATCGTGCCATGTTTCCTCAATTTTATTATTTACTATCGGGTTTTCTAAAGACAACAATTTTATCTTTTTTATGCAATTGAAACAAGCAATTACGCATTTTTTCCTTATAAACCGGTCTGTTATCCGCAGTAGAGACGCTCCGCTGGAGTAAAGACGCTCCAGCGGAGCGTCTCTACACGTTTTATGCCTGCTTTTGCTTATGCTTTGGATTTTCACAAATCACCATTACACGCCCTTTGCGTTTGATAATTTTGCATTTTGCACAAATTTTTCTTACTGATGCTCTGTGTTTCATTTTTAAATTCCTTTATTCGTTAATGTCCTTAACGATCCCCCTTTTATCCTGAACCCTGAAAGTAATCCTGCCTCTATTTAAATCATAAGGTGTAAGCTCAACTTTTACCCGATCACCTGGCAATATTTTAATAAAGTTTTTTCTTATTTTCCCGGAAATATGGGCTAGTACCAGATGCCCGTTTTCTAACTCGACCCGAAACATTGCATTTGGCAGTGATTCTTTTATAATACCTTCAAATTCAATTGCATCTTTTGGCATAGGAAGATTATAACGTATTAAAGGGTGGTTGTTACAAATGATTCATTGCCGGTAACCAAAATAGTATGTTCGAAATGTGCCGAGGGTTTATGATCTGCAGTGACAATTGTCCAGTCATCTTTTAGTTTTCTTACATCATCAGTACCGAGATTGAACATAGGTTCAATACATAACAACATACCTGGTTTTATTTCTGTGTTGTTAGTGTGTTCAAAGTATTCAGGCCAGTTTGGGATAAATGGCTCACTATGATAATTTGAACCTATTCCATGGCCTCCAAACATTCTTACAATCCCATACTTTCCTTTTTTTGCCACATTGTTTACAGCAATGGAAATGTCTTTAATGGTTTTTCCGGTTTTACAGTTTTCAATACCTTTATACAATGAAGCTTCGGTATCATCCACTAATTTTTGTATCTGGGCATTAATAGAACCTACAGCAACTGTTTTTGCTGTGTCCCCAATATAATTCCATTCAGCATCTTTAAATTTTTCCTTTACAGTTACACCTATATCGAGGCTAATAATATCTCCTTCTTTTAAGATTTTATTTTTGTCTGGAATGCCATGAACTACTTCATGGTTTACCGATGTACAGAGTGAAGCCGGAAACCCTAAGTAACCTTTAAAGGTAGGACTTGCACCATGTGCTCTAATCCATTCTTCTGCAATTTGATCCAGGTCCCAGGTACTTATGCCGGGCTTAACAGATTTACATACAAGATCCAGAACCTGCCTGGCAAGTTTTCCTGCAAGCTTAATTGTCTCGAATTGTTCTTCTTCATAAAATGTTATTGGCATAAATAAAGGATTTTTATTATCTCATTATAAACATCTTCTGAATCTTTTGTGCCAGCTATATCAGCCAGTTTATTCTGGTCCCGGTAATATTTTTCAAGTGGCGCGGTTTTATTATGATATTCATTTAATCGTTCTTTCGCTGCTTCTTCTGTATCATCTTTGCGCTGATATAGAGGTGAACCACATAGATCACATTTATTTTCTTCTTTTGGCCTTTTTGTAATCAAATTAAAAATTGCCCCGCAGTTTTTATTTGAACAGAGTCTTCTCGAGCTAAGCCTTTTTATAAGAATATTTTCAGGTGCTTGTATGTTTAATACATACGTAAGCTCGAGCCTTAATTCTTCAAGTAAAGTTTTAAGCGCATCTGCCTGCGGAATTGTCCGTGGGAAACCATCTAAAATAAAACCATTAAAGTTTCTGTCTTTTAATATAATAAGCTTTTCTTTGATTAAATTAATTACAAGATTATCTGGGACTAATTTCCCACTTTCAACAAACTGTTGTGCTCTTATGCCAAGCTCTGTTTTATTTGTAATAGCTTCTCTTATTAAACTTCCTGTATCAATATGCGGTAGTTTTAGTTCACAGGACATTTTTTTTGCCTGTGTACCTTTACCGGCCCCGGGAGCACCAAAAAAGATTATGTTAATTTCTTTTTTCATTTTTATATAATATCAAAATTCCTTTAACCGAGCCTTAAAGTCAACTTTTTTCTTAATCGATCTTTGTATAAATATCAAATGAAAAATTTGGGAAAGGAAATTCTATGACAATAGCAACACCTGCAGTAGTTACTGCTGCAAGAAATTTGGCTTTTAATCCCAGAGTTGCAGAACAAGCAGCATCAGTTGTTGGAAATACACAAGGGATTTTACCAAAAGGCCCTGCTTTAAATCTTGCATCTGATGCGATTAAAGGAATCAGTCCAATAGCAATGGCTTGATTTTGTATATTTAAGAATAATAATTAAATCCGAGCATTGTACTGTAAAAAGTATTTATGCTTGGGTTTTTTAATTTGTTCTGATTAATTCCTTCTCTTTAATACGTTTAGCATTCTCCAAAAGCGATCTTGCAAACAATTTTGCATCTTCGGTAATACCATCTTTTCGTTTTTTGTCCGGAGTTAATAATGTAGCCAGGGCTTCTGCTTTTTCATTGTGTGAAACTTCTCTTACTGTTACATGTGTAATTTCATCAATTACATTTTTTTCAATTATAAAATGATTATCAGCCATTGCACAAATAATCGGCTGATGAGTTATGCATAAGATCTGATTTTGCCGGGATATTTTATAAAGTTTTTTGGCAACGCTTGACGCTATTTCACCACTAACACCCATGTCGATTTCATCGAAAATCATCGTTGTAGGGACAGGTCGCGACCCGTCTTTGCAAATGATAGATTTAATTGCCAGCATTATTCTTGACAGCTCTCCGCCAGATGCTACTTTTAATAACGGTTTTGGAGGTTCATCGGGATTTGCAGTAAATAAAAACTGAATTTGTTCTTTGCCGTTTTGTGATAATTCACATTCTGTAAACTCTACCACAAATAATGCATGTTTAAACCCAAGCGTTTGAAGCTCTTCGTTTATTTTGTTCACAAAATCTTTTGTAATTTTTTCACGCGATCCGGTTAATTTTTCAGCCAGAATATTTATTTCTTTGTCTTTTTGCCTGAAGGATTGTTCAAGCTCATGATGTGAAATGTTTATTGATTTTAGTCCTTTAAGTTCCATTTGGATTTTTTTATAGTACTCCAGAATATCAGCTAAAGTTTTCCCATACTTTCTCTTTAAGTCATAAAAAAGGTCCAATCTGTCTTCAATCTCATCCAAATCACCTTCGTTACAGTCAACACTCCCTGAATAATTGTTTACAAAAGAAGAGAGTTCTTTTATCTCAGAAATTATGTTTTCAATGGTTGTAAAATAAGGCTCAAAAGACTTATCAAATTCCAGGGAATTTGCAAGAAGCTTTTTTATCTGGGATAAACTGGAAATTAAATTGCCTGTATTTTCTCCATTGATAATTTCATAAATCAAACTTGTATTTTCAATGAGGTCTTTCTTATTCAGCAGAATTTCTCTTTTTGCCAGAAGGTTTTCTTCTTCGTGTATGTCATTTATCTTGGCAGATTTTATTTCTTCTACTTCGAACTCAAGCAGATTTTGTTTTTTTGTCAGCTCTGCTGAATTATTCAGGTGATTATTTAGCCTGGATTTTATTAATTGGTATTCTTCAAAAGATTTTATATATTCCTTAATTAATTTTTCATGTAAGCTGTCCCCATAACTATCCAGTATGTCTAACTGTTTTTCAGGTTTTAAAAGTTCTATATGTTCACTTTGTTCGTGAATATCGATAATGTATCTCCTTAGAAATAAAAGATGTGAGACATTAGCTAAAGATCCGTTTATTCTTGCTTTTGATCCCTGTGGAGTTAATTCACGGGAAACAGTTAAGATATTTTTATCTTCAGGATTTTCAAAACCATTTTTTTCAAGCCAATCCTGTAATGGTGTTGCATGTAATGCCCCTGCATGAAATATTCCCTCTACACCTGCTTTACTTGTACCAGTTTTGATTTGATCCGGATTTGTTCTTGAACCAAATAAAAAATCAATAGCATCTGCAATTATTGATTTACCGGCACCTGTTTCTCCTGTAAGTACAATAAAGTTGTCTTTAAAAAGCAAATCAACTTGATCTATTATCGCAAAGTTAGTTATTGTGAACTGGGTTAACATTAGTATCTATTATAATAGGACTGAGTAATACAATGAATTTTTTAAAGATTTTAAAATATGGCTTAATGATGTATTGCCTTTTAACCTTCTTTTGCTTTATTCCCCGGTCCCATGCGAAAAATCCTCGATTAGTTATAGTAGGTTCTACGACTATGCTTCCTTTATCAGAACATCTTGCTACACATTATAGGAAAGAAACCAGGGTAGAAGTCCTGGTTCAGGGCGGAGGATCAAGTGCTGGTCCAATTGCAGTTTTAAACAGAATTGCACAAATAGCAGCAAGCTCAAGAACATTTACAGATGAAGAAAGTAAAAACTTAAAAGTGTTTACAATAGCTCATGATGTGCTTGCAATTGTTGTTCATCCGTCAAATCCCATAAAAAATATTACTACCGAACAGCTGCAAGGTATTTTATCTGGCAAAATTACAAACTGGAAAGAGCTCGGAACTCCCCTCAGTAAACCCATTCAGTTAATTAATGATTCATCAGGGAATGGAACAAGAACTGCGCTGGAAGAACGTGTAATGGAAAAATCAAAAGATAAAAAGGCAGGCAGTAATTTAATTACACTTATGTCAGTAGTTACAAACTCAAGCTCTGAAATGAAGGCAAATATTGCAAACTTTAAATATGCAATTGGTTATCTGCCTTTTAGTTATCTGGATAATACTGTAAAAGCTCTTTTTATTGATGGAGTTCCTCCTACTTATGCTGCTGCTTATAAAAGTAATTATCCTCTTTTCAGGGATCTTTACTATGCCATTAGAAAAGGATCATCCGGCCTTGAATTAGCGTATATTTATTATGTACTTAGTCCGGAGGGGCAGGATATAGTAGTGCAGGAAGGTTTTTTACCTGTTAGTTTTATCACTACAGTTGAAGAGTTAGATAGAATTAAGACTGGCAAAAAACAAATTCCAGGCGGGACAATTGAATGAAAAGGAAAAAAAAGTGAAGAAACAGTTAATTAATTTGCTCATTTTAATTTTAAGCTTATTTTTAATGTGGGGATGTTTTAGTCCTCCACGGTCAGAAGAAGTTTATAAGATTGCAGTTGTTGCACCGCAAAGCGGGCCGTACTTATATCTTGGGGAATCAATTATTAATGGTGCTGAGCTTGCAGTAGAAGAAGCTAATGCAAGTGATGGAATTGACAGAAAGAAAATTGTTTTAATTAAAGAAGACGATGGCGGGTTAGTTGGAGAGGGAGCATTTTTTGCTTATCGTTTGACCAGAACTGAAATGGTTCTTGGAGTTATCGGGCATCTAAACTCAGATATTTCAATCCCGGCGTCTGAGTTTTATGCGCGTGCAATGATCCCTGAAATTAGCCCTGGTAGCACAAGCCCGTATTTTACGGAAAGAATAGCGACAATGGGTTATGTATTTAGAACGATTGGAAGAGATGATACTCAGGGAAAACTTCTGGCTGATTATGTTATAAAACATGGATTAATAAGGGTAGCTATTTTATACAATGATCGTGCTTATGGAAAGCTTTTGGCAGGTGAGTTTGCAAAGTCATTAAAAAATACCGTAAATTCAAGAATAAAACCACAGATAGTTTTCTATAACATGATAGAAGTAGGGAAAAAAGATTATGGAGCATTGATTTCCCAGCTTTCATCGTATAAGCCAGATGTTGTCTTCCTGGCAGGCGAACAGGATGATGCAGGAAATTTAGTAAAAGATTTTCCAAGATACGGACTTGGCATGACCAGGTTTATTGGCGGGGATGGAATTGATAATGAAGAGTTTATAAAAATCGGAGGGAAAAATACAGAAGGAGCTGTTGTAATATCTCCTTCTCCAATTACAGATAAAAGTTTTATTGACAAGTATGTTGACAGGTTTAAAAAAGTACCATTAGGATACGCTGCAAATTCTTACGATGCGACAAATATTTTAATTGCTGCTATAAGAAAAGTAAAAGTTCAGGATGGAGAAAAGATTGCCAGGGAAGTAGCTTCTACAATGAACTTTAAAGGAGTTAGTGGCCTGATTTCATTTAATGAAAATGGTGACTTAACTTCTCCGGGATTTGTTTTAAGTAAAGTGGAAAATGGTAAATTCAAGGTGATTGCAAATGAAAAATAATTTATTTTATCTCTTGCTTTTGACTGTTTGTCTTTCTTTAAGCGGTTGCTCATTAGCACAAAAAAATTCTCCCCGGGCAAAAGATGAAGACACCTATAAAATAGCAGTAGCAGCTCCGCAGTTTGGACCATATAAAGCGCTTGGATTTTCAATTGTAAATGGTTCACAGCTGGCAGTTGATTTAAAAAATCAATCAGGTGGGATCAATGGCAAGAAAATCAAATTAATTACTGTGGACGATGGAGGTCTTGCAGGAGAAGGCACATGGAGAGCAAGAAGTTTAGTGGATGAAATGGTATTAGGTGTTATAGGGCATTTAAATTCCGATATTTCCATACCAGCATCTGAAATTTATTCTAAAGCAATGATTCCTGAAATTTCCCCGGGCTCAACAAGCACATTTTTTACAGAGAGAAAACCAGTTAAGGGCTATGTTTTCAGAACTATTGGTCGGGATGATCAACAAGGGGAACTCTCTGCCAGGTTTGCACTTAGCCGAAATTTTAAAAAGATTGCTGTCCTCTACAATAACAGAGATTATGGTGAAAGTCTTGCTTCTGAATTTGTCAGGCAAATAAACTCAGCTAAAGAAACCAAAGTGGTTTTTTATGAAATGTATAAAGTAGGTACAGATAATTTTTTACAAGAGATAAACAGTTTAAAAACAAAATTGCCGGATCTCGTATTTTTTGTAGGTGAATACGGAGATGCTGCAAAGTTTTTAAGACAATTAAGAAATACAGGGCTGAACAGTGCATTTCTGGGCAGTGAGGGAGTCTTTGATCAGGAGTTTATAAACTCTGCAAAAGGTCACAGTGAAAGAGCTTTGGTTATTTCACTGCCTGCGGTAAAAGATAAAAAATTTCTTGAGGATTATAAAAATAAATTTGGAAGAGAGCTTGGTTCATATTCGGCAAATTCTTTTGATGCTACAAATATTTTAATTTCTGCAATTGAAAAAGTAAAAGAAAAAAATCCTGATAAAATCGCAAAAGCAGTCAGAGAGACAAAAAATTTCCCGGGTTTAACAGGAAATATTTCATTTGATGAAAAGGGTGATCTGATAGATCCAAAGTTTTCTATTTATGTAGTTAAAAACGGAATGTTTGTAACGGTGCCTTAAATAATATTCTCTAACCCGTAAACCAGATGATCCAGTTCCATTACTTGTTTTACTGCCATGAGTACCCCTGGCATAAATGCTGTGCGATCAAACGTATCATGTCTTATGGTTAAAGTCTGACCGAGCATTCCCATTATTATTTCCTGATTAGCAATTATTCCTGGCAGTCTAATGCTATGGATATGAATATTTCCATCGGCTATAGAACCGCGGGCACCTTTTATAGTTTCTTTTCCTTTAACACTGTCCCGTCCAAACTCTTTTCTGGACTGTGCCATAAGCTCTGCTGATTTTATAGATGTACCGCTTGGGGCATCAAGTTTTTTATCGTGATGGTATTCAATGATTTCTGCACAAGAAAAATATCTCGAAGCTTCTTTTGCAAACCTCATCATTAAAATAGCCCCGAGAGCAAAATTTGGTGCGACAATTGCCCCACTCTGATTTTGTTTGGATATTTTAGAGAGTTCACTTATATCATCTTTTGTCATTCCTGTCGTTCCAATTACTGCTCTGACACCGGATTTCAGAGCTGTTTGTGCATTTACAATTACAATTTCAGGCATTGTAAAATCTACCATTACATCAGGATTTGTTTTCGTAATAGCTTCTTTTAAGTCACCCGATAATTTAACTCCAGTTTCATTTATGCCGCAAATTATTCCAATATCTTTTCCGATATTTGGATTTTCTGATCTGTCTACTGCACCGACAAGTTTAAATCCGGCTTCAGCATCAACAGCTCTTATAACGCACTGACCCATTTTTCCTGCTGCACCACAAACCAATACATTGATATTTTTTGGCATGAAAAAATTATAACAGTTTTGTTATTGCCTGGCTATGTTACTAAGTCTAACTTGACTAACTTATGTAGAGGTTATATATATGCAGTACCTCTACAGTCTTATTTTGACTGGAAGCAAGAAACATTAAAAAAATAAAAAGATTTGATACTGAAAGTATCATCAATACAGCAAAAGGATTAGAGAAATACTTTACATACTTTTAAAGATATTTTGTTTTTCATATGGTTTTCAGAGACTTATGTAACGGATGTAACCCGGGGTTACATTCAAGCCTAATACTTTTCCCGATACAAAAAAAATAAATCTTTTGGTTAAATCATATGCCTGATGAAAAAAAGAACAAAGTTACAAAGAAAACTCTTAGTCACTCTGCTTTCTATACTTTGTTTTTCAAACATTTTCAACATATTTACTATTTCAGCCTATGCTAAAGAGAGACACAAACACAGTCATGAAAGAGTATTAAACAGGGGTAGCTGGAGATGATATTAATAGCTTTTCAGATGGATTTAATCTTGTAAAAGAACAAGGTGATCTAATAAGCATTGAAA
>Ga0156182_105_pt1 | contig 100776 bp, 101 predicted proteins | sample RifCSPlowO2_12_FD_107835 | JGI IMG/M metagenome (GOLD analysis project Ga0156182, IMG submission 107835) | Candidatus Melainabacteria bacterium RIFCSPLOWO2_12_FULL_35_11
TTTCCATTTCCTAATAATACTGATACATTGTTGCTACCAACATTAGCAGCAGCAAGATCCTGCCTTCCATCACCATTAAAATCACTGGCAGTAACTGACTGAGGATTAGGGCCAACACTAAAATTAACAGCGCTGCTAAATGTACCATTTCCATTTCCTAATAATACTGATATATTGTTGCTACTAAGATTAGCAGTAGCAAGATCCTGCCTTCCATCACCATTAAAATCACTGGCAGTAACTGACCGAGGAGCAGCACCTACACTAAAATTAGTAGCGCTGCCTAGTGAAAGGGTGCACTGAGCCTGTACCTTGATAATGTCACTTGGCTGAAAATAATTTGAGGGAAAAAAATAGCCACCGTCTGGGAAGGTAGTGGCAGACCAGTGTGTCTGCCTAGAAGAAAAGGTAACCTCGTTTACCATTTCAGGGTTATGAGATTGCCGCGCTCGCCTCGCTCCGCGAGTCGCCTTTGGCGAACCTCGCTGGAGGCGGGCGGAGCGGGTCGGAACTTCGTTCCTCCTCGCAATGACATTTATTGAATTATAAGAATCAGCATTTTTGAATTTGGTGCTGCTTAAAGTCAGTGCATTTCCGTAATTAAGTTTTTTAGAAAGCTTGTTTTTATATACTTTTTGAACAAGCCTGGTTTTCAGACATAAATTATTTTTTAATTCTGCTCTTAAATATTTCTGACTGGTTTTAATATTTATTTTTTCATGATTAGAATAAATTTTATTTGCAAGTTTGTAAACTTCTTCTCCTTTGGGGTTAGCCTTATGAAGAATGGTTTTGTACGCAAGCTTTATGGAAAATGTTTCTTTATTTGAAAGGTTCATGGAATAGCTGCTATGCTCGAGCTCAGCTATTGCCAGAAAAGGATTAAGAACAAATCCTATGGATACGCATAATGAAAAACAAGAGCGTATTATCTGTCTCAAAATTAATTTTGACGATATGGGTGTATTCATTTTACTTCCCAATACCCGCCTTTATCAGGACCTGTTCTTTTAAGTAAGCCTTTTTGTTTTAGCTTCTGTATATTTCGTTTAATTGTACTCTCATCTAACTTTAAAGTCTTGGATAGCTCTTTTGTGGTAACTTTTGTATTTTTTTTTATTAAAGTATAAATCTTTAATTCAGAAGAATCCTTTTTAAGAAGATTTTCTGGGGCATTTTCTGGGGCATTTTCTGGGGCATTTCTAAGTAAGGATTTTGATCTGAAAAATGTAGTCGAAAACCCAGACTTACGTACTTTAAATTCAACTTGAATACAACTTTTCTTATGAATTTCTATTTGTGCGACTTTTGGATAAATTTTCGGCTCCATATTTTCTGTTACTAGTCGTGATATTTCCCTTATGGTATTTTTTGTAACATCTTGACCTGTAATTTCACCACTATCTTTTATGCCAAAGTAAACTTTACCTTTTTGATGTCTATTAAGGATTGAAGCAATGGAAATAATGGCTTCTTTTAATTCAGAAGTTGATTTTTTTAGTTCTAAAGTTTCTGATTCTCTAAAATTTGTTTTCATTGTGAATTCGCAGACAGTTCTATTACCTAGTATACTGTCAACTAAGTTTTTCTACTTTTTTGTTCTATTTACTGCGGGGGACTGTCGCCTTGCTCTGAACCCTTCCCTTTCGGTCGCCGTTGGCGAACCTCGCCCCAGGCGGGCGCGCCACCCCCACAGTAAATGGAGCACTGAATAATTTACTTTATCTCCTTTTTCCGGTAGGCGGGAAACAGAATGGTAGTCCGTCTATTGTAGGACGTAAAGCCCAGCCTTTTGGACATTCTTTATCATATCTTCTGGCGCCGGGGAATCGTTTTTGCGGAGAAATGCATACTCCGGTCTTAGGGGCTGTTGTATTTGTCTCAGTTGTCAGAACAGGTACAAAACAGTATTCATTACTAAATGGATTTCCCCGCTGACAATAGCTGTCTGTTTTACATGGTTTTCCTTCCATACTTCCGGATGATGAACTGCTGCTTCCGTGATCTTTTCCGCCAGAGCTGCTTGAGCCGCCGGATGAAGAAGATGTAGTGGAACCGGAGCTTGAACCACGTTTAATTTCTACATAGCCTGAACTACTGCCTTTGTCATCGCTATCCGGGTCATCGAGGAATTGACCAACTCCGCCAAACCCTGCAGAAATAAGGATTTGTCCACCTGTGCCCAGGGAAGGATTATTGGATTTTGAAATTTTTTCACTGTTATATTTTGAAATGAAAGTACTGTCATCCTCACCTAAGGTAGCTCTTTGTATAACGGTTACCAGGTAGCTTAAATCTCCTTCACCTGTTGGATAATTTATCAGATGTAATCCTTTAACTTCACTATTTTCGTTAAAAGTAGAAATATTAATTACCTCTTTTGGCTCAACAAATTTAGATAGTCTGGCAGTATCAGTTTGTCCTCCCGGTGTAATGGCATCAAGTGCATCAGAATTAATATTAAAAGTTACACCCAGATTGGTAGCATGACCGACCACAGTACTGCTTTTATCATCAGAAGTAACCTGGCCAAATATACCGCCTGAAATTTCTTTATCACATTTATTTCTCATTTTTACCGATATAGCCTTATCAGCCACTAAGATTGATTTTCCAAGATCATCAGGATTTAGTTTATATATGCGATATCTTCCTTGTTTAAATTCATATCCGTTTATGTTTATGTAAGCTGTTCCATCCTCTGCCTTTGATGCCGGACAGTCTGTAGTTTCAATTAGAGGATCACGAAAAAGTCTGTAAGTCTCTCTGCCAATAGGTTTGTCGCATGGATTAAATCTTACTTCAAGCTTTGGTGAACTGTGTCCTATAATAAAGTCAAGATTATTTTCTCCCTGAACAAGGCCAGTATTTAAAGTAAATGAATAACCTCCTGTACCTTGGTTAAAAATTACAGGGACAGATTTTGAATTTAGTTCCAGTTTTATATCTGTGATATTTTCTGGTTTTACACCGGTAAAAATTTCTCCTGTTATTGCATAGTTACTGGAATTATTAAGATTAAAACTTGTGCTGTAAGTTATGCTTTGATTATTTAATCCTGCCATTGTTTCTCCGCCACAGTTATCTGAAACCGGATGACTGACAGGACTGCCACCTGTTAAAATAAAAGTATTATTTTTTCTTCCATCATTTGTTCTTATAAAATAATGTAGATCTTTTGTACAGGTTGTATCATCTAAAAGGGTAAAATTATCATCTACACCGGTATTGAATAGTTTGATATCCTGGCAATACTTAAAGCGATCATCAACTCTGCCTGAAGATGAGCCGCTTGAGGAAGTCCCACCTGAAGAAGATGATGAAATACTTACACATTCTCCGTTGTCTCCTTTAGAAGGTTCGCAGCGAGAACCAGCTTCACATTGTTTAGGTAAATAAACACATTGTCCTCTTATACACCTTGCTTCCAAGCATCCTATCTTTTTACATTCAGAGCTTGCTGTGCATCCACTGCTCCCTGAAGAAGATGCACAGATATTAATAAAAGAACACTTGCGATTTACACATCCATTTGGGAAAAGACAGGGATCATTACTTATACAATTACAATCACCAGAAGATCCACCAGAAGATCCACCAGAAGATCCACCAGAAGAACCGCCAGAAGAGCCACCTGAAGAGCCACCTGAAGATCCACCAGAAGATCCACCAGAAGAACCACCAGAAGAACCGCCAGAAGAGCCACCTGAAGAGCCACCTGAAGAGCCACCAGAAGAACCGCCAGAAGAGCCACCTGAAGAGCCACCAGAAGAGCCACCAGAAGAGCCACCAGAAGATCCACCTGAAGAGCCACCAGAAGAGCCACCAGAAGATCCACCAGAAGATCCACCAGAAGAACCACCCGAAGAAGATCCGCCGGATGATGATGATCCACCTGAAGAAGAACCGCCGGATGATGATGATCCACCCGAAGAAGATGATGCAGATACACAAGTATGAGAACTACTATTACAAACGTAACCACTAGGACACTGAGTACTAGAACAACAACTGTCTGTAGAGAGGCATTGTCCGTTGCAGCATAGACCAGGGCAAGTTGGTTGTTGTAAGCATTGACCAAGGAAGCATACGCCTATTCGGCATAGAATGTCACTACTTAAATTTGAGCAGTCACTATTCTGTGTACAACCTCCTGAGCTTGATGAAGAAGAGGAGCTGGATGAGCCTGATGAGCTGCTTGAACTTGATGAAGAAGAACTACTGCAATTATTAGTGTCAGCAGGGCAGGAAGCAGAAGCACCGGTACAACTTTCAGCAGGATCACATGCACCGGCAGAAGCACGACATGAAGTTCCGGCAGCTGTAAAACCATCAGCAGGGCAGGAAGCAGAAGCACCGGTACAACTTTCAGCGGTGTCACATGCACCGGCAGAAGCACGACATGAAGTTCCGGCAGCTATAAAGGTACAGTCTGGGTTACAGCATGTTCCTCCGTCACATTGTTCACCAGTTTCTACTATGTCATTGCCACATACTGCTGCTACTTCAGTCTGGCATGTTGCTGAACATCCATCTCCGTTTACCATATTTCCGTCATCACATTCTTCAGTACCATTTACAATAAAATCACCGCAGTATTCACATGTGCCGCTCTGACATGTACCAGTTCCACTCTGGCAAGCTATACCGTTTGCTTTAGCTGGATAAGAACAAGTGCAATCAACACAGCTTGGACCATCGCGACACTCATTACCATTAGCAGCACATATTGAAGCATCACCATCACACTCTTCTGCGCCTTCCAGCATTCCATTGGGAGCGCCGTCATAACATATTGCAACCACCACATTTATAATTTCACTTCTGTCAAATTCATAACACCCCACTAAATCATCTTCAAACGAAGCACCGTCTAAAAACAGACTTGATGCAGCTGTGATAAAAATCGGATCAGGGTTAGCAGAATTATTTAGTGATAACGGTTCATTAGTAAGAGAAATATTCTGAGTTAATACAGAGCGAGATGTATAAAGGGCAGGTGCATATTTTTGATTTTTTATGTAAGAAGTATTATTAGAACCAGGAGAAGAAGGGGAAGGAAGTACTGGGGCAGGAATTACAGGTTCAACACTGGAAAGAGTCAGGAATGTAGAGTTTCCTGATGATCCATCCGGGAGATTGAAAAAACCACCGCCTGCAATAAAACCTATACCTTTTGGAAAGAAATATCTTGATGAAAATATTTCCAGATTTTTAATAACATCAGGATCATTTTCACGTTCAGGATTTGGTATAAAGTGCAGACCGAAAGACTTATATGCAGGTATATTTGACTCTGGTACTGTAAGATGAGTTATCTCATTATACGTAAGTGCTACATAGCCTGCTTTTGTTTTTGCAGAAGAAATTTTAAGTACATTAGCCGGAATGGTAGCAGTGCTGCCGTCCGGGGTTTGAAAGTATACGTCACTTTCTATTACCTTGCCGTCTAATAATTTATTGTCTGAAATATAAAGCAGGCTATAAGGTGATGAATCTTTCAGGGCAACAAAAGTATTTTTTTCCGAACCTGGTATCCAGCTGATATTTTTATACCTGCTGCCATCACTGTCATTTTTTATTACTATTGTTCTGGAGTCTCCTGTTGCATTTCCTCTGTAGATTGTTGTATTTCCACTGACCGGCTCATAAGCAATAAATGCAATCTCAGGATTGTTAGGTGAGGAATTTTCTGCAATTGCAAGATCTGATACATCTCCCACAATATTAAATTTTTGAAGTATATTAACTATAACTGCAGGATAACTTGGGTTTTGATCGTTTTTGTTTATTTGTATTTTTGACAGAGCAGATTGATTTAATAGTATTAAATTTTTATTACCTGTTGCATGGAAAATTAAATTATTTTTTCCTGCTGTTCTTTTAAAAAATCTTAATTCTAATGTAGGATCATCATAGCCTCCGGGGATTGCTGTCTGGGTAGTGGGGCCGGTATCTGCCAGTAAATTTTTAACTGCTTTAGTGAGATCTGATTTTGATTTATCTGATTCGGGAGAAGATGTTTTACCGTTATTGCAGTTTTCTGAATTTAATATGCCTGAACACTCATCGGTGGAATCTGATAAATAGATGGAGGCTAAAAAGCCGTTAATATGTACACTCCCGCTTCCGTCGCTTCCGTTTTCCAGGTATGGAAGTGATGCAAAAAGAATCTTTGAGTCAGGGTTAATTACAAGATCTGAAACTGATGCTGAAAATGCAAAGTCTTTTCCCAGAGGTTTAAATTTTGAATTTGAAATAACCTGGTGGACTCGCGGAGAATCAATTCTAATTACAAACGGCTGGCTGTAAGGAATAATTTTTAAATCAGCAGACGGCACGTATTTAAAGGCCCTGACAACGTTTGAATAAGTTTTATCTGCAATAAAAATCAAATCTCCGGATACATCAATTGGGCCGCTTAATGCATAAGAATTCCCGCTGCAGTTTGGATAATCAAAAACAGTGGAAATATCAGAAATTTTATTTAACCGGACAGAATTATCATTGCTTGCCAGACTAAATACTGCAATCCTGGAATCAAACAGATTATCTTCAAATTTAAATGCGCTGGGAGGCAGTCCGGTAGCAGGATCTATCCATGATTTTCCTTCCTGTTCAAATTTTGGATGATTTGTATTGTAGAAATTTTTAAAATTAACACCTTTATTAATAAAGTAGGAAATATAAAGCCTGTTACCATCGATTTTTATCCCTGCAATATTAACATTTTGAAAACCAATTAAATTATCCAGATCTTTTCCCCACCAGTCAGCTTTAGCTGCAACCTGAAATTGTTTTTTCCCTTCCAGGTTTGTGCTTTGTTCATTGGTAGAAAAAATGGTGAAGCCATACTGGTTTGATGAATATAAGTTTTTTACCAGGGATAAAATTTCCGAGTATTTATAAGTATCAGGAAGTAAATATCCTGAAACTCCAAAAGTTTCTTCCTGTGAGGAAGAGTGACTGTCAATTTCAAAATAATTTGTATAATTTTTTGTAAAGTTTTTAATCTGGGAGCGGGACTTAACTAAAACCGGGGCTTTACTGTCTGCTTTTTTAACAATTGACAAATTTCCGTTTTCTATACCCAGAAGCACATTCCCGTCAAAAGACAAATCTATCCCCTGGGAAAATCCTAAGTAGTGATTTTTAAATGTATCACCTGAACGGGAAGTGGAGCCCAGATCATTTGCAATATCTAATCCATAGAGGTATGGATTATTTGATTTTCCTCTCGGATCAGCTCCGACAGTATAGTATTCATTATCTGTTCTGTTAAAGGCAACATGTGGTAAAAATCCCCCAAGTGTATAACTGTCACCTGATTTAACAGAATCCGATGCAATTCCAATAAGGTTATTAACAGGAGAAGAAGAAGTGGTTACATTAACAAACTTTCCGGCAGCATTATAAGTAAGTCCGAATGAAGTAGGATAGCCGAGTAAATTCCATGCAATTTTGTGACTTCTGAAGCTATGTTTTAAATCCGAAAACCTGCTTTGTTTTCCGCTAAGTGATGAAAGTGTTACTGATGTATAAGGATCAAATAACATGGCTTTGGTTTGTGGAGAAGCCATATAAACCTCAAGCAGCCCTAGATTCAGCGTCTGACATTCTTTCGGACCTGAAGCAGGAGCTGGATTCTGAGCCAGTAACTGCCCACCTTTGGCCGGAGAGTTAATAGCTTTATTTTCAGGTATTGCAAAAACAAATAAGGAAGAGCTAAGTAAATACCCAAGTATAAAACACAATGCAAAAAATGATCGTACAAACTGCCTTAACGCGTTTTTTCGTTGAAATGAATTCATTGATTATTTAATTTTTGGCCAGCCCCGTGTTTTTATTAAAGAAAAGAAAGAAAATTAATTACCCCCGGATAATAGTAGAATAAATTAATTTCTATTCGTTTCTCAACCCTTATGTACCCTTTTTATTCAGCCTGCTTTTTGCTCTAATAGGTATACCTTTGTATAATTTGTAATAGTTAGGAACAACTCTTGTAGCTCTCCCTAGCGTGTATTGAAAATTACTGATATGGTAAAAGTTAGATTATGATTAACCTAAAAAAGAAAATTTTACTTGCGCACAGTCCTGATGCTGACGATGCATTTATGTTTTATGCGCTTGCTAATAATCTTGTTAAAAATGAAAACTTTGAAATTAAACATATATTAAAAGATATTCAGACTTTAAACAAGGAAGCAGAAATATTAAAGTACGATGTGCAGGCAATATCTTTTTTTGCTTATCCTGATTTAGAAAAAGATTATCAGCTTTTATCGTGCGGAGGTTCTCTGGGATATGGCTATGGCCCTTTACTTGTAGGCAGTAAAAGCATAAGTTTTCAGGAGTTGAAAGAAATTAAAAATCCGGTAATTGCAGTACCCGGTGAAAAGACTACTGCATTTTTACTTCTGAAGCTGTTACTTAAGGATTTTAAGCCGGTTGCAGTTCCGTTTGATCAGATTCTGGAAAATGTTTTAAGCGGAAAATATCCTTTTGGATTGGTTATTCATGAAGGACAGCTTTCATTTCAAAAACTCGGATTAAAAAAGATTGTTGATTTAGGTGAGTGGTGGCTTGGAAAAACCAATCTGCCTGTACCTCTCGGAGGTAATATTATAAAAAGATCATTTTCAAATGACGAAAAAACTGAAATAAATACACTCATAAAAAAAAGTATTTCTTATGGAATTGAAAACAAAGAAAAGGTTATTCCGGAAATTATGAGCTATGCAAGAGAGTTGTCAGACAGTAATTCCCTGGTTGATAAGTTTGTAAGTATGTATGTAAATCAGTTTACGGTGGATTATGGAAACATTGGGAAAATCGCAATACGTAAACTTTATCAAATGGCGCTTGAAGATGGTTTAATTGATAAGATGCCTGAGCTGGATTTTGTGGAGTAGGAATTGTTTTGTCATTGCGAGGAGGTCGAAGACCGACGAAGCAATCTCACCCGACAACTACTGAATTATACTCAAGCTATAAAGCCTGGGATTCTTATGAGATTGCTTCGCCCGCTTCAGGCGGGCTCGCAATGACAAGTAGAGTAGAATTATATTTGAAATGGTTTTAAAAAATTACCTTATGAATTTTAAGAAAGCATTCCTTGAAGAATTCTCTTCGGTAAAGCTAGCCGTCATACTGTTTATATTTCTGGCAGCTACTACCTTAATCGGCACTATTCTTCCTGAAGAACCTATGGTAGGTACTTCTGAACTTATAAAAAAATACGGACTGGAAAAATATCGCCTGTTGAAAAGCTTTGGATTAACTGACGTTTTTCATTCATGGTGGTATTTAGCGCTTCTTACAGCTTTAGGGATAAACCTTACCGTGGCCAGCTTTAGAAGAGTTTTCCCGAAGTGGCGTATTGCATTTGCATGGCCTGTTGAAATAGAAGAAGCAAATATAAAAAACCTTCCTATAAACTGTGAGTTATCTTTGAATAATGGATTTGGCTTGAGTAATCTGGAAAAAAAGTTAAAAGAAAAAAACTATAAAACAAAAATAAGCGGAAAAAACTTACTGGCAGTAAAAGGCGGGTGGCACAGATTAGGTGCTTCTGTCACTCATACAGGAATCTTAACTTTGCTTATTGGCTGTGCCATTAGCACTCTGACTGGTTTTAACGGTATGGCACAGGTAGCAGAAAATGAAGGTTTTTATCTTGCTGATCTGGGAGATAAATCAATTCAAAGCAGATCAAGTGAGCCTGAAAACTGGTTAGCACCTGTCAGTAAGATGCCCATTTGGCTTGGAAGAATACCTTCATATCTGATTAAAGTAAACAAAACATGGAGAGTAGACTACAAAAGTGGTCAGCCAAAACAATGGTACAGTGATTTGTCTGTTCTTGATCAAAACAAAAAAGAATTAATAAGAAAAACTATCCATGTAAATGAACCGCTTGAGTTTATGGGACTGGATATTTATCAGAGTAACTGGGGAAGATTTTCCCGGATTAGTTTTAACGGTGAATCTGTAACTCTTCCGCTTGAAAATCTTCACGGCGAAGATGTCATAATTTTGCCGCTTGGAGAAGATGTGGGGCTGAAATTAGTACCTCGTGTATCGTCGTCCGTACCTCGTGTTTCAAATCACGATTCACGATTCACGATTCACGATTCACTTGAGCTTTACTCAATATCTGCTGACAGTACAAGACAAAAATATCTTGGTAAAGTAGAAAAGGGTAAAAAACTTCAGCTTGGACCTTTGAGCATTGGTTATTCTGGTACACAAACACTGACAGGGTTACAGTTCAAATCAAACCCGGGCGGGGTTTTAATTTATCCTGGTTTGTTCTTTATAATTCTCGGTGTATTGATAGCTTTTGGTTCCAGAAAACAAATATGGGCACTGGTTAATGACAGTAATACTAAAATAATAATTGGTGGAAATTCAGATCGCGCAAAAGGAAAATTTTTTCAGGAGTTTGAAGAGATAGTTTCAAAATTATAAAAATGGAAACATTACAAAATGAAATTCTTTGTTTTAACATTTCCGGATTTTCAGTTTTCATAGCAATATGGTTTTATGCAATATCCTGGCTGAACAACAAACTTACATTATTAAAAAAACTCGGATCATTTTTTTTATTTATATCTTTGATTTCTTTAACTGTTGCACTTGTATTCAGAGGAATTGCATTACATTTTTTCCCGCTAACAAATCTGTATGAATCCCTGGTTATTTTTGCCTGGGCAGTAATAGCTGCTTATTTATTTTTAGAATGGAAGTTTAAAATTAATTCGTTCGGGTGGATTGTTTCAGCATTTTTACTTATAGTTTTTTTATATGCCAGCTGGCTTCCGCCCGGTCAGAAACAAATCGCACCGCTGATTCCGGCTCTGCAGAGCTACTGGCGGACCATTCATGTGCCGCCTTTGCTTATGTCTTATGCTTTGTTTTTAATCGGAGCATTTTCAAGTATTGGTTATTTATTTGAGACAAAATTTTTTAATAAATCGAAGGAAGGTAAAGAAGGTATCAGAACTACAAAAGAAACTGCAAACGGAGTAAAAATAAATTCTTATGTCAGAGAAATAAGCGAAAAAGCTTATTTTTTTGATGAGGTGACTTACAGGTGTGTTACTTTTGGTTTCCCGCTTTTAACGATAGGAATTATAACCGGCGCTCTTTGGGCTAATCATGCATGGGGAGCGCTCTGGCAGTGGGATCCGAAAGAAACCATGGCGCTTGTTACGTGGTTTATATACGCTGCTTATCTACATCTTAGATTAAACACAAAAGTTTCAGGCTCAATCCTTGCACTGATTTCATTAATTGGAATAGCCATGGTCTATCTAACATATTTAGGTGTAAACCAGTTTAATTTTGGCGGATTGCATACCTATGGGAAAATTGAATAAAAAAAGGCTTTTAATATCCTTCTTCTTTAAGTTTTAACCAAGCTTTTTTGTTTTTCTCTGGAGTAAGTTTACTAAAGAAGTCATTCATCTCATCTAAATATTCTAACTTTTTACTGACTGATAATTTTTGATAAGCCAGAATACTGTCCATGTCATATTCATCTTCAAAAGTATTATCACTCGGATTTTTTTCATTATAGATATTCATCGCTTCTCTCCTTAAGTTTTCTAAAAAACATTATGTTAGTTAATTATATCTCTTTTTATTCATTCAGGACTAGATACTAATGATACTGCTCCAGATTAAAAATCCCGACATCCTTTAAAAAGGGAAATATTGATATCAAATTTAACCCATGCCATCTCGGATCAAAAAATAATTTTGAATTTAATTCTTTTGCTTTTTTTAGTTTTTCTTTGGCTTTCTTATTTTGGTTAGCTAAAATATACCAATAACAAAATCTTAAATGGGCTAATCCTAAAGATTGTTTTTTTACCTGCTCTGTATTGTCTTTTAATTTAAATGAGTCTTCCAGCAGTAACGATGTAACCTTTTCAATTTTTTCAGCTTGGACCAGTTTGACTGACTGGTTTTGATGAATTCTGTAATAAGCAAAAGGTAAATCAAAAAAATAAAATTTTCCAAGCAGTGAAAACCTAAGCCAGAATTCCCAGTCTTCATATGGAATATATTTTGTCTGAAAACCTGTTGTTCTTTCAAAATATTCTCTTCTTATTACCGGCGTAGGAGAAGATATAAAATTCCGCATTAACAGATTTTCAAAAACTTCTCCGGAAAAACCTGTAAGCTGACGTTTTGCTGGTTTTATTTTTTGTCCGTTTTCATTTATTCTCAGACATTGTCCACAGGTAAGAATTATGTCAGATTTTGAATCCAGGAGTTCAACCTGCTTTTCTAATTTGTCTTTAATCCATACATCATCTGAATCCAAAAGGGCTATGTATGCTCCTGAAGAATTTTTTATGCCATTGTTTCTGGCTACTGCCCTTTCGGAATTTTTCTGTTCTATAAGCCTGATTTTTGATTTAAATGGTTCTAATTTTTGTTTTGTATTGTCAGTAGAGCCGTCATCCACTACAACAATTTCAAAATCTTTATATGTCTGATTTAAAACACTGTTAATCGTTTCAGCAATAAACTTTTCTCTGTTATATGTAGGAATTATTACACTTATTTTTGGCATGTCTCTATGTTTGTGAGGAATATTATAACTCTTCTAATATCCTTAATATCTGTTTCTTCAATGCAGGCAGATGTTCATCTAAAACCTTTTCAACTATACCTAAATCAACTCTGAAATATTCATGAACAATTAAATGCCTCATACCTATTATATTTTGCCAATCAACTTCCTTATGTTTATTTCTAAAATCTTCCGGAAGAACTCGTGCTGCTTCTCCAATAACTTGCAAACAGTGAATAACTCCATAGACTTCGATATCATGACATTCGTAAAATTTTCTTTCCCTCAAATAATCTTCTACAGTAGCAATAGTTTTTAAAATATCCTGTAATTTTTGTTTGGTTATTTCATTCATAATGGAATGGCCTCTTTAAAAGCATTTTCTCTAATATTTTCCTTAAGAGTATTTTCTGTAAAGACTTCAATTCTAACCTTTAGAAGCAAGTTTAATTCAGCCCAAAGTCCGCCAAGATCCCACAAACTTCGATCACTTTTTAAATCTACCAGAAAATCGATATCGCTATCTTTATTAGCCTGTCCACGAGCCACTGAGCCAAAAATTCTTACATTATAAGCTCCATATTTACCAGCAAGATTCAGTATTTCTTTTCGTTTTTGTTTTATTAATTCATTAAAGTTCATATTATAAAAATCCTATACTACTTTTAACTATACAACTAATGATGTTTCTTTTAACATTTCCTGTATGGCATTTTTCATAATATCTAATGTCTTTTGTGATGTAGCTTCAAAGTATACACGAGCCATCGGTTCAGTTCCACTAGCTCTCGCCATAAACCAGCTTCCATCTTCAAATAGATACTTTACTCCTTCTGTGGTATTAACTGAAATTATTTTTAAGCCGTTTAGGTTTGTAATTTTAGCAGATTTTTCCGCCACAGGCGGACCTGCCTTAGGCAGGAGCTTTGAAATTAATTTATCTTTTTCTTCATTCTCTATGTGTAAATCAAGTTTGTCATTTATACAGAACCACTGGGCTTCTTTTAAGGTGTCTTTGTAGATTTCATCTAAAGATTTCTTTTCATAAGAGAGCATTTCTGCAAGAAGCATGCCTGCAAGAATAGCATCTTTATCAGGAATATGATGCAGTATGCTTATGCCGCCCGATTCTTCTGCTCCGATTAATACATCTTCTTTTCTCATCACTTCACAAATCCATTTAAAGCCTACTTTTGTTTCGACTACCGGCAGGTTATATTTTTCTGCCAGATGGTCCATTAAGTGTGTGGTGGATAAAGTTCTTACAACAGTTCCTTTTAATTTTTTATTTTTATAAAGATGCCTGAGTAACATAGAAGCTATCTGATTTGGAGAATAAAAAGTCCCGTTTTGATCCACAGCGCTTATTCTGTCCGCATCACCATCAGTAGCTAAGCCAAGGACTGAGCCGGCAGATTTTACAGTTCGCTTTAACTCTGTCAGGTTCTCTTCTTTTGGCTCAGGAAGCAGTCCTCCAAATAAAGGATCTCTTTTGTTATGAATAGTAGTTACTTCACAGCCAGCTTCTTTTAAAAGAAAATCCAGATATCCGTTTCCAGCACCATAAAGCGGATCATATACAATTTTTAATTTAGCACTTTTTATTTTGTCAAAATTAATTAATGATTTTATGTGAGAGGCATAGTGATCTAAAGGATCAAATGTTTCCATAGAACCGTTATATGCAACGGCTCTGCCATGTGTACTGTTATTTATATACCTTGTTATCTCATCTGTCATTTCTACAGATGCCGGGCCTCCATAGTTTGTAATATATTTTAAGCCGCAGTACTTTGGAGGATTATGGCTGGCTGTAAACTGGATGGCACCGTTTGTATTTCCATAAGGAGACTTTGCTGCCCAGAATGCAATGACCGGTGTCGGGAGTGGTTTATCTGAAATTAAAGAATTCAGTCCCAGACCGGATAAAACTGAAGCACAGCATTTTGCAAAATTCTGAGATAAAAATCTTGTATCGTATCCGATCAATACCGGATATTCTTTACTATAATTTTTTAAAATAAATTTTCCAATGGCACTGCTTGCAATTCTTACATTTTCAAATGTAAACTCACGGGCGATTACTGCCCGCCAGCCGTCAGTACCAAATGTAATTTCATTTTTCATTGCAGATATTATTGTATCAACTTTAAACAATTACCCAGATTTCAAGTTAACATCTGCAGTGTCATCACCATGGGATATCTCTACAAAATCAAAATTTTATATACACCTTTTAAAGGAAATTTAAGTTTACATTAAATGCCATAAAACCAGCTTTAAAGTAAAAATAGCTGTGTTTTAAGACAAGCACAATACCTGAACTGTTTATATCCTTTGTGAAAATATATAATCTTTGAGGTAAATAACCCTTATAAGATGAATGAATTTGTTAAAAGAAATAAACATGCCAGCAAAAACAAAAGTAAAAGCAAAAACTGATAATAATGAAAAAATCATAGAAATGGTCGGTCGCCCATTAAAGGTTTTAATTGTTGAAGATGAAAGCCAGATTGCAAGATTGATTGAGCTTGAGCTGGGCTATGAAGGATATCAGGTAGATATTGCAAAGAACGGAAAAGAAGCATTAGACAAGGTTGAAAAATTTAAACCGGATTTAATTATTCTGGACTGGTTGCTTCCTGAAATTGACGGACTTGAAGTAACCAGGAGAATCAGATCTGACGGAAATGAAGTTCCTGTCATTGTTCTTACCGGGAAAGCCAATTTATCAGATAAAGTTACAAGCCTTGATAGCGGGGCAGATGACTATCTGACAAAACCTTTTGCGACAGAAGAACTCTTAGCCCGAATGAGAGCAGTTATAAGACGTAAGCCACAAGCTTTAGAAGGAGTTTTAGAATATAAAGATCTCTGGCTGGATCAATTTGCAAGAATTGCAAAGTGTAAAGAAACAATCCTTGATTTAAGAGCAAAAGAATTTGCACTTTTAAGATTATTTTTACTTTACCCTGAGCAGGTTTTAACACGTGAGTTTATTTTTGACAAAGTGTGGGGATATAACTTTTTAGGTGAATCAAATGTTATTGAAGTTTATGTAAGATATCTAAGAACAAAACTTGAAGAGCTAACGTCAGGAAGGCTTATCCATACAGTTCGCGGAGTTGGCTATATATTAAAAGCAGATCATTTTGATACAGATGATGATATTTTAGATTAGGGTTAGAATAAAATATCTTGTTTTTTCTGAAAATTGTGGATAATTTTTTTCCAAGTGCTCAGCATATTTTAAGAAATAAGTGTCCAGTAGTTTATTTAAATCAACTTCCTTAAAGCCTGATTTTTTCCAGAAATTACCGGCTTCCCAGCTTGCGGCGTAGATTTTTCTTAAGTTTAGATTTTTTCCTAATTCCGGCAGTCTCTTTGCAACATTTTTTCCAATTCCTTTTCCACGAAATTCATTTTTAACAGCATATGATTTTAAGATGGCAATATTATTTTCAATATCCAGTGTAAAACAACAGATTACATTTTTTATTTCACTTGATTTTATTACATAAAATTTTTTAAAGTTTTCATCTTTACCTATATAGGGAAATAAACCAGCTTCTTTAAGTAAATATGTAATTTCATTCCAATCTTTCTCATTTGCTTTTTCAATTTTTAACTGTTCTGGCAATAGCTCATTTTTCATAACACTGTTATTATATTACTTATCCTTCCCGGGTAGTAGCTCAGCTTGGTAGAGCGTCCGTTTCGGGTGCGGAAGGCCACAGGTTCAAATCCTGCCTACCCGAGGAATTCAATTTTAAATCCCGTCTCCCTGACTTTAAAGCCCCATAAAGTCCGGACCGGAACCTTCCATAGTGGGACGCACTCTGAGATTTACTTCAGGGCAAACTATTTCACAGGTTCGGCACTGTATGCAGTTTTCAAGCGACATTCCATGCATACGCATACCACCGGTAACATCTATTCTGTGAACTTCAGCTGTACAGTCTGAAACACAGGGAGTATCTTTTCCTAATGCATCATAGGTTTTAATACACTTCATACAAACATCAGCGTTAAATTCATCAATGTGCATATTCCCTTCATGGTATTTTGTCTTTGCATAAAAAACTGCATCAGCCCGTGAATAAATGGTTTCTTTTACATAATTTTCCAGTGTAATTTTTCTATCCGGATGAAAATTCGGGACTATATTTTGATAATCAAATTTATATTTAACCGGTCCGGATTCATATCCGTCCATTAATAGCTTTAAACGGATTCCATCCAGAATTGCTCTTATCGGATTATTTTTCAGACCGATCTTTAATAAGCCCAGACAAGGATTGGTGCGATCGATATTGTCCATGAGTATTGGCAGATAACTTTTTAAAAGCCTTGGGTTTTCCTGCCATGCAGATCTAAAATAACGCCCTGCTTTAAGTTCTTTTACCACAAAAGAACTCATTAATCTTTCTTTGTATTTTGACAGCTGATTTTCAGAGAAATCATTTTTTATCAATCCTTCATGCAATACTTCTGCAGCCTGATAGCCTGATTCCATTCCTTTATCAATTCCTGAGAGCCTTTCAATATCCAGTATACCCAGTGCATCTCCAAGCAATAATCCGCCTTCTACTGCAAACTTTTTAGGAAGACTGTAATAACCACCTTCCGGTAAAACAGCAGCGCCATACTTTAGCATCTTTCCGTCTTTAATCATTTCCTGAACCCATGGATGCTTTTTAAAATCCTGCAGGCGTTGCTGTGGATTTATGTTTGGATTTTCACTGTCTAAGGAAATTACCATTCCAATGGTTAATTTATGATCTTTCATTCCATAAACAAAGCCACCGCCAAAAGAGCCGTCTAATAGCGGAAATCCCATGGTATGCCAGACTTTCCCGGAAAAATCTTTCTTTTCATTCAGCTGCCAGACTTCTTTTACTCCTATAGACCAGATTTGAGGGTTATCCCTGAGCTTATACTTTTCCATAATATCCCGCGACAAAAATCCTTTATCTCCAAAACATGTAACTTTTGCAAAAACAGAATTGTCCGGATTTTCTGCATTTGACTTTTCTACTACTTTCACTCCGGTGATTCTGTCTTCATTAAATATAATCTGATGTGCGGAAAATCCGGTAAAAAAATCAATCTGAATGTTTGGATGGTTTAAAACTTTTTCTTTCAGCTTGTTATACATCCAGTAAATAACATGACTTAGCGTAAGAATGGCACAGCCTTCTTTTTTAAAACCATCCGGCAGTAAAAAATGCGGCACATCCCATTTTTTTTTATTTCCTAAAATTGAAAAGAAGCTTTCATTACAAATCCCTTCCATCGGAAAGTCAGTATTTTTATAGTCAGGGAAAAGTTTTTGAATTACACGAAGGTTGGAAACTGCACCGCTGACTATATGAGAGCCGAATTCTTTTCCTTTTTCAAGAATAGCCATTGTAAATTTTGTATCTGATTTAGTGGCAAGATCAACAAGATAATGTGCAAGAGCAAAGCCCGAAGGTCCTCCCCCCACAATAAGAAAATCATATTCAATTTTATTACTAGGCAATTAACTTCTCCTCCTCTTTCTTGATTAGTTGTAATTTGTTTGATTTAAATTGTTTAATCAGCTCAGGAATAATCTGATACAAATCTCCTACAATGCCATGATGTGCAAACTTAAATACTGGAGCATCGGGATCTTTATTTATAGCTATTATTAATCCTGACTTGCTCATGCCTACTCTGTGCTGAATAGCGCCGGAAATACCGCATGCAATATAAACCTTTGGTCTTACTGTTTTTCCTGTTTGTCCTATCTGATACTGATATGGAATCCATCCGGTGTCTACTACTTTTCTGGATGCACCAGTGGCAGAATTTTCAAAACAATCTGCCAGTTCTTTAATCAGTTCAAATCCTTCTGCCCTGCCAAGCCCGAATCCACCGGAGACTATTACATCCGCTTCAGCCAGGTTTACTGATTTATTTATTTTATGTACTACTTCAATAAGTTCAGATCTGTAGTCTTCAGGGTGTAAATTTACTGAAAGTTTTTTTATTTCTCCCTTGCGGTTATTATCGATTTGCAAAGGAAGCATAATACCCGGACGAACTGTAGCCATTTGCGGGTTTTTCCACGGGCCTAAAATCCTGGCTTTTAAACTTTCTCCGAAACTTGGTCGTATAGCATATAAGCAACCAGGATAAAGTCCTACTTTTTCAGGATCCATTTTATTTGTATGTTCATAGGGCCCTATATCAAGCTCTGTACAGTCTGCAGTTAAACCGGTTTCAAAGTAAGCAGCAAGCCTGGGCGCTAAATCTCTGCCTGTAGTAGTAGAACCAAGTAACACAATGTGAGGCGGCAGTGTAAACCCCGATAAAAAATCGATTAATACCCTTCTGTATGTAAGTGTCTGATAATTTTTAAGCAGAGGATCATCTGCTACATATACTATGTCTGCTCCATAAGAAATTAATTTTTTCGGCAGATCGCCTAAATTAAATCCGCATAGTGTACAGGATAAAATTCCGCTTAGTTTATTTGCTAAATCTCTACCAGCCCCTAAGAGTTCTATGGTTACTGGCTTAACTTCACCATTGTCTACTTCGCCTATTATAATAACTTCTTTATTGCTCGGAGTTATAATTTCCGGCAGTTTTTTTATTTCATTACTCATGATTTTATAAACTCCGGAATCTTTGTATCTCTTAGTAGATCCAAAACCATTTGTTCTGTTGGAAGTCCCTGGTGAATTACACAGCTCCCGCCTATTTCAGAAACTTTATCCGTTCTTGCCACAATAGTCGGAGAGCCTTTCAGACCGCATTTTACAGGATCAGCTCCTATGTCATCCAGTGTAATTGTTTTAATATAATTTGCCCTTTGGGCTTCATTTCTCAGTAAATGCTGAACCATTCTTGCACCGCGCAGTGTTTTATATTCCAGCGGATGATAGGAATTTGCCACTGTAATTAATCCGGGGATTTGCATTTTTACCCATTCATATCCTCCTTCTACAACCCTCTTTGCAATAATTTTGTTCTCTTCTATTTTAAAATCCTCGCAGTAAGTAACCTGCGGGAGATGAAGTCTTTCTGCAATCTGCGGACCTACCTGTGCAGTATCCCCGTCTGTGGTCTGTAATCCGCAGAAAACAAGATCAAAATCCCCGATATATTTTATAACCTTGTAAAGTGCATATGCAGTAGCCAGTGTATCTGATGCAGCAAGTCTTTTATCGCTTAGCAGGTAACATTTATCAACACCATGTTCCAGAGCTTCTAAAAGAACTTCCACAGCAGCCGGTGGTCCCATTGAAATCGCTGTTACTTTTCCGCCATAGTTTTTTTTTGTATGAAGTGCTGCCTGAAGTGCATAACGATCAAAAGGATTTAACATTCGTTTTGCTTTAGCACGATCAATTGTGCCGTCAGGATTTATTCCAGCCTTAGCGCTTTGATCCGGAACCTGTTTAATGAGCACAAAAATGTTTTGTATGCCAGGCATAGCTATTTTTATTCTTCCCTTATATATATAACAGCTAACGAAATCAGTTTAAAACAACTTTAAAAGCATATTAATTTCTTCTTTGAAATTTAAATGGTTATAGCAGTTAAAAATTTAGCATATAAAGCTGGATATATTTAAGGAATGTAGAGATGTAGTTAGTCGCATATTTACTGTAAAATGGTTATATGTATTCGACATATAAGACAATAATTGAACCTTTTAAAATCAAATCTATTGAGCCTTTAGGTTTTACAACCCGGGAAGAAAGACAAGAAGCATTACAAAGAGCAGATTACAATCTGTTTAAAGTACCTGCTGACAAAGTTTTAATTGATCTTTTGACTGATTCCGGTACCGGAGCAATGTCTGCTGAGCAATGGGCAGGGATAATGCGTGGAGATGAGTCATATGCAGGTGCACGCAGCTTTTTTACATTTGAAAAAGTTATAAAGGATTTAACAGGTTATAAAGAAATTATTCCCACACACCAGGGACGGGCAGCTGAAAGAATTTTATTTAATATTATAGGAGGAAAAGATAAAATCTTTCTTTCCAATTCTCACTTTGATACTACAAGAGCAAATGCAGAAGCCACAGGGGCTATTGCAATAGATTTACCGGCTCCAGGCGCTCTTGATTTTGATAAAAGCAGTAACTTTAAGGGTGACATGGATTTAAATTTACTGGAGAAATATTTAAAAGAAAATGATCCCGGGCAAATTGCAATGGTTATTCTGACAGTTACAAATAATTCGCTTGGCGGGCAGCCTGTTTCCATGAAAAATATCCGTGAAGTAAATAAGCTCTGTAAGAAAAACAATGTTGTTCTGTTTTTTGATGCTGCCAGATTTGCAGAAAATGCATATTTTATAAAACTAAAAGAAGAAGGTTATTCAAACAAAACTCCAAAAGAAATTGCAAAGGAAATGTTTTCTTATGCAGACGGCTGTCTCATGAGTGCTAAAAAAGATGCCATTGTTAACATTGGCGGTTTTCTGGCCATGAATAACTCTGACTGGGCAAGTCGTGCAAAAGAAATAGAAATTTTAGGAGAAGGTTTTCCGACTTATGGGGGACTGGCAGGAAGAGATCTGGAAGCAATTGCCCGGGGACTAATAGAGGTATTAGATGAAGAATATCTAAATTACAGAATTAAATCTGTAGCTTATCTGGGTGATGGACTTAGAAAACATGGTATTCCAATTGTAGAGCCGCCTGGCGGACATGCTGTTTACATTAATGCAAAAAAGTTCCTTTCTCATATTCTGCCTGAAAAATTTCCCGGGCAAGCCCTGGCATGTGCTTTGTATCTGGAATCCGGTATCAGGGCATGTGAAATCGGAAGTCTTATGTTCGGGAAAAATAATAACGGGAAATTTGTTCCGGCTCCCATGGAGCTGGTCAGACTGGCTATTCCAAGGAGAGTTTATACACAAAGCCACATAGATTATGTAATTGAAACATTTGAAAACCTGGCAAAGAAAAAAAATACAATTCAGGGGTTAAGAGTTATAGAAGCCTCACCGGTATTAAGCCACTTTACTGCAAGACTTGTGCCAGCGTAAGAGAGAGCTTACGGATAAATTACCAGTTACAAAAAACAATTTAATTTGTTAATAAATTTTAAGTAAAATGTTTTTATTTTTTTTATGTTACACATCATACGGGAAATATACAGTGGTTTTTTTATATTTGTTCTTGCTCCAGATAAATTGTTGTTAATAAATTTTGGTTAAGTAAATTTTTCTGTTTAATTTTTTTACTTTACTATTCAATGTAAGTTTCTAATCCCTTTCATTACATTTAACCGGATAGAAGCCATAGACAGAATTTTATATTCAGGTAAAATTAATCTTACTAGGTAAACTAAGTTATTTATAACCCTTATGCCAACTGGCTTTTAGGGGTAGGAGGAGTTTTATTATGGATTCACTTGGAGCTGTTACTGCAGTCGGTACACAAGTCCCTAAAAAAGCAGGGATGCTGGGCCGTTTAGCAAGAGCTGGTGTTCTTGCTTTAGCTGGTACTGGTGTCGTAGGTACAGGAATTTATACAGGTGTAAATCAGTACGAGCAGGGTCAACAAATACAAAACATGACAGCTCAAATAAACAGTTTAAACCATAAACAGGGGCAACAAATGCAAAGCATGACAGCTCAAATAAACAGTTTAAACAAAGAATTAAATACAAGAATAACTTTGGATCAGGTTATGGATGTTGTAAAAAAGATTACACCGTCAACAGTACGTGTAGAAGGTTCGCTAGGACTTGGTTCCGGAGTAATTCTTATTACACCTACCAGCAGATATATTCTTACTAATGGACATGTAACTCAAGACAATAGTTTTAACAGGGGTGAAACAGGAGACAGTGTATATCATATAAAGTTATACAACGGTACTGATTATTCCACACCAGTTGAATTTGATGCTGCTCCTGTAATTCTAAGTAATGGCAGACGAGCTTATTCTTCTCCTGAAGAACATGATCTTGCACTATTACAGATTCCCCCCGATGTACAAATACCAGCTGGTGTAGGTGTAGTCTTAAGAGATCTGAGAACTGATCCAGTAAGAGTTGGGGAGCCTGTTATAGCTATTGGAAACCCCTTTGGAGAGAGAGATTCTGTAACCTTTGGAATTATAAGCCACACAAGCAGGCAAGCCACTGGTTTAAACATAAATCATCATTTTCAAACTGATGCACCGATAAATCCAGGAAACTCCGGCGGTGGACTATTTGATATGAAAGGGAGATTAATAGGAATTAATACATGGGGTTATCGGGGCGGTGATGGAATATCAGGTTCAATCAGGGTTGATGAAATAATCAGCATGTTAAATAGCTGGGGTATTCGTCGATAACTTTCATTTTTTAAAGATATGCATAAGTTATAATATTTGTTTGTAACTAATGACTCATCGTTTTTTTGTTAATCCACATCAAGTTAACTGGCAGGAAAAAAAAGCCAGCGTTTCTGATCAGGAACAAGCTCACAAGATTTCACGTGTTTTAAGACTCAGGGAAAATGATCAGATAGTTTTACTGGATGGAACCGGGTTAATTTACAATGCTCAGATTATTTCTTTTTTTTCAAAGGCTGTGCAGTGCAGACTCTTAAGCAGACGCAGTACAAATACAGATCCTGAATTAAAAATTACAATTGCTCAGTCAGTACTTAAAGGACCAAAATTTGATTATGTTTTACAAAAGTGTACTGAGATTGGTATTTCTGAATTTATTCCGGTTACCACTGAAAGAACTGTTATAAGGATTGAGGGAGAAATGTCCCGTGATTTGGACAGAAAAATTAATCGCTATGAGAAAATAGTGCAGGATGCTGCAGAGCAATCCGAAAGAGGCTTTGTACCTGTCGTAAAAAACTTAATGACTGTTGATGAACTTTGTAAAGTAAATCTTACTGCTTATGACTTAAAGCTTGTTTGTACAGAAAGATCCCAGACTAACGGTATAAAGGAAGTTTTAAATAGTATCCAGTCAAAAGTTCAAAAGATTCTTTTATTAATAGGTCCTGAAGGTGGCTTTACTGAAGATGAAATAAAGCAGGTTTTGCCCGGTGGTTTTACGCCTGTAAGTCTTGGAAAAAGAATTTATCGTTCAGAAACAGTTGGTATGCTTCTTTCCGGTATTTTGTTTTTTTATTTTAATGATCTTAAGTAGGCAGACATATTCTACTGTTGCTGTGGCTTTTGCTCTGCAGATTGTGGTTTATTTTGTTGATTTGGATTTAACCTGTTATAAACATTTTGTGTGTGAGCAGGGTTTATATAGGTATATTGTTGGCGTTGCGAAGCTGGTTGCGGTTGCTCTTTGTTAGCATTGTCTCTGTATTTAGGAGCTTCCTCTACAAGTTTACCTGCCACTTTCATTACAGTTTCCCTGAATTCCTGGGGATTATTTACAATCTGATCCAGATCTACATTATTTGTTTTTTGCCAGAGTATATCAAAAGCTTCAAATGTAATATTTTGTCTTGCATTTGTAACTGCAATTAATCTAAGTCTTGGATTAATTACTTTATTGGCTTTTGCATTAATTCCAAATTGCAGGAAGAGATTGTTTAATCTGCTTTCAACTGTTTTTTCTGATATGCCAAGAATTTTTCCAATTGTTTTATTTGAGAGCCCTACTGCTACCAGTAAAAGAGTTGCTGTTTGATCTTCAGAGAGTAATTCATTTGGCGGTTCCTGTGAAAGCTGGTATTTTAGTTTTTGTGCATGATGACATTTTGCTACTAATCTTGCTCTTGGATTTAAGTTGCCGCTTGGATCCTGAAGTTTTGCTAAACGAATTAACAGTGTTGTAATTGATTCAATATTTTTGGTTGAGAAATTTAAATCTTCTGCTATAGAAGCATTTGACCATCCTGCTGCTATAAGTTGGAGCACTCTTTTTCTGCTCGGATTATATTTAATTAAAAAATCTGGCGCAATCGACACTTGTACATTATCTTTGCCGGGGTTATTGTTGTTTAGGTTTTCTGATGTAAACACTTTATATTCTCCTTTTTAACTTGGTGACAGCTATAAGGCTTATTCCCAGGATCTTTATCAGTCAATCTTAAATAGACAAATTCATTTAGATAAAAAGGTGTACTTAAGTTAAATTCTTTAAAATCTTAAATAAAATAGGGTTGGCTTTAATGGGCTACTTCATCTGTTTGGTTTGTTTTAGAGGTTAAGGATTGTTAAAAAATAGTTTTATTGGCTGATTTTTAGCAGTTTTTTCAATAAGTGTTCTATAATAGACCTTAAAATTGTCATTTTACAAAGCTTTAAAGCTTTATATATATTGAGGACAATAAGGATTAAATGTCATGGGCACGAATCCTACAGGACTAACATCAAACATAGCCAGACAAGTAGCTCAGGTAAAAGCAAATAACCCGGATCGAAATAATTCGCGTGCAGATTCTTCTCCACGTGCAGATGCATTTAAAGCAGCCACAGCACCTACAAATTCTCCTCCTCCAGTAACTACTGCAGTAGCGGCCCCGGGATCAGCACCTGCAGCACCGGTAGGTGGGACTACAGTTCCAGCAGCAGGTGCAAGAACTGCACCAAATGCACCAGCGCCACAAATGAGTGCACAAGCAGCTGCAATGGCAACGAGTGGTGTATTTTTTGCACAGGTTGCATCGGCAGCAGCAGTAACAGCAGGTAAAAAATCTTCAGATGCATCTGGTAAGGATGAATCAACAGACAGTATAAAAGCTACCGAAGCAGATGAAAAAAATCAGCTGGCACTAAAAGATTCAAATTCACAAACAGGCAATGAAGCTGGTGAAATAAGCGGCGCAAATTCAGCAAATGCACCAGCCGCATAAAAAAATCCTTTCTCTCTTAAAAAAGCATTATCCAAATTCAAAGTGTGCCTTAAATTATAAAAATCCTTTTGAACTGTTAGTAGCCACTATGCTTTCTGCTCAGTGTACCGATGAAAGAGTAAATATTGTTACTGAAAAACTCTTTAAAAAATACAAAACACCAAGAGATTATGCAAATGCAGATATAAAAGAATTTGAAAAGGATATTTATTCGACAGGATTTTACAAAAATAAGGCAAAAAATATAGTTTCAACAGCAAGGATTATAAATAATATATATAAAGGAAGAGTTCCAGAAGATTTCGATCAATTACTTGAGCTTCCAGGGGTAGCCAGAAAGACTGCAAATTGTGTAATGGGAAATGCTTTTAATATTCCATCAGGAGTAGTAGTGGATACTCATGTCCTGAGAATCACACGAAGGCTTGGTCTTACAAAAAATACAGATCCAAATAAAATAGAACAGGATTTAATAAAACTGCTTCCAAAAAATGAATGGATAAACTTTAGTCACATGTTAATCCGGCATGGAAGAAAAATCTGTAATAGTAGAAAACCAGGGTGTGAGATATGTTTTTTAAGCCCGGTGTGCCCCAAACTTCTCTAGCATTCTCGGTGCAAATTCTTCCAGTGCTATTTTTGTAAGTTCTGCCGGAGTAAAGATTTCCAGGCGTTTTGATCTTTGTGGTATTTTTAACATTTTCGAATAATAGTCAAAGAAATTATCTCTTTTACCGGTGATTTTTTCTTTCAGGCAGTACATTGCCTGGGATAAATTAAGAAACTGCTGATTTGTTAATTTTTCCAGATTATATTTTTTAACCCATTCTTCCCTTTTGCTGATTTCCAGCTTTTCAAAGTTTTCGTCATTGCTATCTGAAAAAGTTTTAAGAGTCTGCTCTTCAGGATGAGCTTCCTTATGAAAGCCATAACAAAAATCTTCTCTTAGTTTATAATTTACGGTTACATTTTTTGTCTCATCATTTATCATAAATTCACCTGACAGGGGAAATATTCTGCATGCAAATGGCCTCTCATCATAGACCATACAAGTGCCGTCATCAGCCAGATTTGGACACCAGCCGTTTTCTTTCCATTTTATAAATGCTTTTGGCAGATTTGTTTTTTCATCTATTTTTATATCGATCAGGCTATTTATGGAAATATCTGTCCTTTTATTCAGAAGTTTATAAACATCATAAACAGAAAGTTGTAAAAGATTTACGTTTTCTTTTATACAGCAGGTCCCCCAGCATTTTTCTGCACAGGTAAAGTTAAAACTTTCATTTTCTTTAATGAGCGTTTGTGTGGCTTGTTTATTCAGATATTGACTCAGATTATGCGGCATTTATGTAAAATACTTTTTTTGATTCATCCTCTACCGTAAAACCAATTTTGTGACCTTTATGTCCCTGCTTTTCCATTTCACTTATAATATTTTTTTCGTCATTTTTATCTGTTACTACTACCATGCCAATCCCGTTGTTAAAAGTTTTTAGCATCTCATCTTTATCAATCGGCCCGGCTTCTTCAAGAATCTTAAATATTTCCGGTCTTTTCCATGAGTTTAAATCTATTTTACAGCTTATATTTGCCGGAAATATTCTGGGAATATTTTCAGTAAACCCACCGCCTGTAATATTAGCAATACCTTTAATTTTAAATTTGGATTTTAAAGTGTTAATAAGTTTTGTGTAAATAAAAGTAGGTGCTAGTAGTAACTCACCAATATTTTTTTCAAGACCCGGATGTTTGTAGTTTATATCCCACTTTGCTGTTTCAAAGATAACTTTTTGAGCAAGGCTGTAACCGTTACTGTGCAACCCGGAGCTTTCTATTCCGATTAAAACATCACCCGGCTTGATTTTCGAACCGTCTATGATATTTTCTTTTTCAACTATTCCCACTGCAAATCCAGCCAGGTCATATTCATCGGATTTATAGAAGCCGGGCAGCTCAGCAGTTTCTCCTCCAAGCAATGCACAGCCAGACTGAATACACCCGTCTGCAATTCCGGTAATTATTTCTTTAGCATGTTCGGGTGAAAGTTTTCCTGTTGCAAAATAATCCAAGAAAAATAAAGGCTCTGCACCGCAGCAAATCAAATCGTTTACACACATAGCTACAAGATCTATTCCAATCGTTTCATGTTTGTTTAATTTAAAAGCTAACTTTAATTTTGTACCTACGCCATCAGTGCTTGCTACAAGTACAGGATTTTTATATCCAACCGGGATTTGAAATAGTCCGCTAAACCCGCCAACTCCTGAAATCACTTCATCTCTGTAAGTCTTTTTTGCCAGAGGTTTAATATAATCTACAGTTTTATCTCCTGCTTCTATGTCAACTCCTGAATCTTTATAAGTGATTTTGTTTGCCATCAGATAAAATAATACATTATGAATACTAATCATTGCTTGATTTTTTTACTTTGGATAATAATAGGTTACTTATCAGGTTCAATTCCAACCGGTTATTTAATAGGAAGATTAAAAGGTATAGATCTCACACAGATTGGCAGTGGGAGTACTGGAGCTACAAATGTATTGAGAAATCTTGGCAAGGGAGCAGCTTTTACTACTTTTGTAATTGATATTTTAAAAGGATTTTTACCAGTTTATTTTTCTATGAAATTACAGTCCTGTACATTTCTTACAGCAATGGTTGCAGTATTTTGTATTCTTGGTCACAGTAAATCTGTTTTCTTAGGATTTAAAGGTGGTAAATCATCTGCTACAGGCCTTGGAATATTAATAGCCCTTAGCTGGAAAATTGCACTAATTACTTTTTTAATCTGGATAACTGTCGTAGGTGTTTCAAAATATTCTTCGCTTGGCTCAATAGCTGCAATACCCTTAGTCCCTCTCTGGATGTACCTTTTTCACGAACCAGTTCCTTATATTCTAATTACAGTTTTTGCAGCAGTGTATATAGTCTTAATCAGGCACAGACAAAATATTCAAAGGTTAATTACTGGTACTGAGCCGAAGATAGGGTAATGTTTAAAACGGAATCTCTTCAGTATTAGTTACTTCTTCAAGGCCTAAAACTTGTTCTATCTTTTGCTCTGTATCTTTCTTTGGCGGTGGTTGTAGTTCAAGAATATTTTTAACAGGAACGACAGAAGTAGCATCTATTTCAAGTGTTCTTTTCTTTTTACCATCATTGGCAGTAAAGTTATTCATCATAGCTCTTCCGGTAATAATTATTTTGTCACCTGTTCTTAAATTTTTTTCACAGTAGTCTGCCATATCTCTCCATGCATTAACTTTGATAGTTTGGCTAGAGATAGTACCTGACTGAATACCTGAGCCTCTTGGTACATAGCAAACCTCAAGCTTAAGATTCGTAACTGCAATATTAGTAGGCGTAAATCTTTTTTCTGGCTCTTCTTTTAATGTCCCGGAAACAGTAATAGTAGATAAACTCATTTTCTGCTCTCTCTTTTAACAATGGTATAGCGTATAACATCATCAGAAATCGACAAGGTTCTTTTTAGCATATTTGGTACTTCAGAGGGTGAATTAAATAATATTGAAACATAGTAACCTTCTTTAAAACCTTTTATCATGTGAGTAAATCTTTTTCTTACAGGTTCATCAGATTTTATTATATTTCCACCATAGTTTTTTATAGCTGATTCAATTTGATCAATGTTTTTATCTAAATCATCATCATTTATATTAGATTTTATTACTACTAATACTTCATACGGATTTTTTACCGGAGCTTTTAACATTATTACCTCTTTGAATATTCTAAAGTAGATATTATAACACTATTATTTCTCTCTCATTTTCCAGTATTAAACCTTCTTTATTCCTTAAATATTGAATTAATACACTTATATCTACATTAAGTTTTTCTTTAAATACTGTCTCAAAATTATTAATCCACTCAATCAATACAATACATTTACTTTTCTGAAAATGCTCTATAAGGTTTTTAGGTACAACTTTTTTATAAAAATCCATATGAACAAAGGGAAACCTTCCGGAATAACTTTCACTTATACCTAAAAAAGTAGGACTTGTAATCAATTCTTTTATGCCAAGTCCTTCTGCAAAACCTTTTGCAAAGACAGTTTTACCAACACCCATTTCACCAGTCAACCCTATTAAACACGATTTACTTATTTCTGAAGCTAAGTCAAATGCTATCCTGAATGTTTTTTCCGGGCTGTTTGATATTCTATGGCTGAACGTCTTTAGTCTTTTCATGCTTTTTTGTATAATCATGTATTTTTGTTAGCGGTTGTGTAACTTCCAGTCCTTCACCACCAATTGTTTTCAGGCTTTTACCTTCTACATTTAAATAAAGATTTTTTAAAGGACAGATCTTTTTCAATGTTTTATAAATCTGGAGATACCTAAGCTGCATTGCAGCAGAACCACCACCTGTTAAATACTGTGATGACAAATCGATTAAAACCTCATCTTCACCTTCTTCTACTTTAATTAATCGTGTGCCCACAGGGATTTCAGTCATAACGCCACGGAGTTCTTCACTTTTTGTAGGTCCTAAAAATAGCTCTTTCAATGTAGCACTCACAATACTGTCATTTTTTGAAATCTTCCTTGAAGCCGGTACAAGGGATAATTCTTCGGGAGCTTTTGATTTTGTAAAGTAAACTTTTACTTCTTTTAAATTTCCTCCAAAAGGTAATCCTGTAGCATTATCCTCAGACTGCCTGGGGACTGAACATCCCAAAAGCAATAAAAGAAATAATAAACATATACTAATTAAAATTGAATTTTTGATTTTTACCATTTATTCCTTTTATTCCTTTATTCTTTCCGGTGATAACATCAGATCTATTTTCAAATTTAATTTATTTTCCGGAAACGTTAAATCAACATTATCTATTGTAAGGCCTCTTTTTTCATATTTGTGAAAATTAACCACAGGGTTTATCAGATCTGATACTGCACCACAAAATGACATGCTAATATCAGAATCTTTTGTAAATATATCTTCGATTTCACATTCTAAATTACTAACGATTAGTTTCTTATCACTAAGGACAATATTTCCTGAAAACACAGCTTTAAGTGGCTCTGCCTCCGGGTTAACTATGCTTACAGCATCTAATGCAGACTGAATGCTTCCGCTTTCACTTAGTTGAATCATGAAATCCTTTAACAAAACTTTTGTACTTCCAAAAGGAGGAATTGGAAGTTCTATTTCATGCGCTTTTGTCCTTGATGTTGTCATATTGTCTAATATTTTAATTACAGAAGCCGGATTAATTATAATTTTACTGCTAATATTTATCGGATAAACTATCTTGTTTTTTTTCTTGTAATTTTTTCTGAAATAAATCGGATCCAAAATAGCAATTTCAAGATAGTCAACAGGCACATTTTTTATATAAAGATCTTTTGCATCCAGATAAAATGATTTTGCTTTTTTCCTTATTAAATCCCAGCCGCTATATATTTCTAAGTTACAATTAATTTCTCCGGCATGTGTTTTACGTCTTATTATGGTTTTTACCACTGTTTCAGCCAAAAAGTTAGTAAAAAAATTAAACCCGGAATATTTTTGAATGTTATATAAAAAGCCTGTTACAACAGGAATATTTTGTTCAGTAGAGTCTGTCTCTTCTTTTAATTCCTGTGCATTCAGAGGACAAAAACAAAGCTGTACCAAAATAAAGAGGCAAAGAAAAGCAAAAAAAATTTTGATGCCATTATTTGTCATTTCCCTTGATAATAAACTTTCCCGGCAAATCCCTTAAATGCAAAAAACGTAAGTACTACAATAATTAAAAATAAAATCCAGGCCATGCTGCTGGCATAACCAAACTTAAAATCTTCAAATGCATTCTGATATGTATAAAGTGAATAAAAAGTAGTAGCATACTCGGGTCCGCCGGATGTCATCACATAAGCCGGAATAAAATACTGAAAAGTGGAGATTATCCCGATAATTAAATTAAAAAAAATTGTCGGGGTTAACATCGGAATTGTAATTAAAAAAAGTTTGTGCCAGAAACCAGCACCATCAATGTCACCAGCTTCATAAAGAGATTTTGGAATATCCTGAAGTCCAGCCAGATAAATAAGGACAGAATTTCCCAGTGACCACAAATTCATAATAATAAGTGCCAGCAGAGCCCACGTGGGGTCATTAAGCCACAGCGGTCCTGTAATGTTAAGTTTACTTAAAAAACCATTCAGCAAACCACCTTCATCTCCGCGAAAAATCCATATCCATATAATAGAGCTTGCAACAAGAGGGACAATACTGGGTAAATAAAAGCAGGTTCTGTAAATTGAAACCCCTGTAAATTTTTGATTCAAAAGTACTGCAAAAGCAATACCAAAAGCTACAGATAGCGGGAGCGTAATAAGTGCATAAGTAGCTGTTATACATAACGCTTTCCAGAAAACAGGGTCAGAAAACAGGAGAGTATAATTATCAAATCCAATCCAAAGTGGTTTTCTTAAAACATCATATTCAGTAAAACTAAAATAAAATGATGCAACTATAGGAAAAAGCAGAAATACTGAAAAGCCAATCAGCCATGGTAAAAGAAAAATAAGCAGCAATGAGCAAGCACCAAAATCTTTTTGTAAGGACTTTTTCATATTCATCATTAATTATATTAATTTCTTTGTTGTGGTACTTTGCAAATATACCTTTAGTAAGTAACTATTTACATGATATTGAACTTAAAACATATGATTTGTTGTTTATAACCAGGCACAATTTAAATTTGGATCCACCTCGCCCTAAAAACATAATAATTGTTGGAATTGATGCTGGTTCAATAAATAAAGTCGGTGTTCCATGGCCATGGCCAAGGCAGTTTCATGCATCACTTGTAGAAGCCCTTACTCAGGCAAAAGCTAAATTAATTATTTTTGATATTATCTTTGACACTATATCTCCTTTAAGCGCACAGATTCAGGACATTTCAGGTACTGAATCTGTAGCTGAAACATCCTTTGATGCCGGCAAAGAAGATGATGGATTTTTTGCACAATCAATTAAAAGCGCAATGAACATAATTTTAGCCTGTGAAGCTGAGCCTCTTTCAAAAAGCACATATCAGGCTGTGCTCCCAATTAATACTTATCTTAAAGCACTAAATAATGACATTGGATTTTTAGGAAATTCAAGTGTTACATATGACAGCGATAATTTCGTCAGAAGAGCAAAATTAATTTATCCTGAGTTCTATAAGGATCCGGCAGTTGCCGGCTCTATAGCATTTCGCGCAGCACAAGAATATTTAAATATCAGAGTAAAAATTTTAAATGATGATTCGATTGAATTTGGAAAAAGGAAGATACCAAAAGATTTTTTAATTAATTTCTACGGTCCGTCTGAAACAATTACCACCATTCCGTACTGGAAAACACTTGAATTAATATCCCAGGGTAAAACTTCTATTTTTAAAAACAGAATAATTTTAATAGGAAGAACAAAATTAAAAGCCTCAATTGACCCGTTTAAAAGTGTAAGATCTCCTGATGCATTTCCTACACCTTATGCTGCACTTACACCAAATTTTTCAGGGGTTGAATTACAAGCAACCATTTTAAACAATCTCATTGATAATACATTTATAGTTAAAGCAAATAAATTTGTAGTTTGTCTGATATTTTTAATCATCGGATTAGTGGCCAGTCTCTTTATTTCAAAATTCAGGCAAAGACTGGTACTTTGTTTTTATACATGTTTATTACTTTCTGCAGCTTATATAGGGATCTCTTTTCTCTTTTTCTTGTTTTTTAGAGTTTCAGTTCCTACAACTTATCCTGCTTATGGAGTAATTTTTCCGATTTATTTTATAAATCTTCTGGACCAGTATTTTATAGTTGACAAGGCAAGACGCAGACAGGCAAAGATATTCAGACAGCTTGTCCCGTCTCAGGTTGCAGATGAAATTGAAAGAATGGACCAGGATCAACTGGCTCTTGGCGGAAGTAAGAGAGAAATTACAGTTTTATTTACAGATATTAAAAACTTTACAGGCTTGTGTGAAAGAAATACACCAGAAACAATTATAAATATTTTAAATGAGTTCTTTACAGAAATGGTAAAAGTCATTCATAAACATAACGGGCTTGTAGATAAGTTTATAGGCGATGCCATTATGGCTCTGTGGGGATCTCCAAAGGTACTTGAAAAAAAGATTCAGGCAAATCTTGCAACTACCTGCGCTCTGTCAATGATGCGTGAACTAAGAGAACTTAATCAGATGTGGGAGAGAACTGGTTTAAATGAAACTTTGAATATTAGAGTCGGGATAAATACTGATTATGCTGTTACCGGAAACATTGGTTCTGTTCAAAGAATGCAGTTTAGCGCAGTAGGAGACGGGGTAAATGTAGCAAGCAGACTTGAAGCAGTAAACAAAGTTTATGGCACAAGTATTTTATTATCCGGCAATACTGCAAAGTTATTAGATAAAACCCAGACGCTAAGAGAAATTGATACTGTTATAGTACCTGGCAAAGATGCTCCATTAGACATTTATGAGCTGCTTGATCCAAAAGACTTTATCCCTGAACTAATTAAAAGTTATTCGCTGGCATTAAACTATTACAGAAATAAAAACTTTGAGGAAGCTATAAATCTCTGGCAGACATGTACAAAGCTTGATAAAAAAGACAAAGCATCCCGGGTAATGCTGGAAAGAGCTGTTAAGTTCAGACACCAAGAGCTTAATTCAAAACTTTCTGAAAATTGGGAGCCGGTATGGACAGTAGAGAATAAATAAAGGATAATAATTATTATTGTGTTCGTACTAGCTCTTACTGCAGAAATTATTTCAATAGGAACAGAACTTTTACTGGGTCAGACTGTTAACACTAACACATGTTTTCTGGCAGAAGAACTCCAAAGCCTGGGAATTGAATCATATTTTCAGACCACTGTCGGGGATAATACTGAACGTATTCATGAGGTGCTTGAGCCAGCCTTACAAAGAGCAGACATAATAATCATTACTGGTGGTTTAGGACCTACACCAGATGACTTAACTCATGAAGCTATTTACAAATTTTTCAAAACAAAGCCTTCACTGGATAAAAATTATTTAAAACAAATTAAAAATAAATTTTATTTAAGAGGTTATGAAAAAATGCCACCTATGAATAAAAAGCAGGCATATAAACCAAAAAACGTAAAATGGATTCCAAACAAATTCGGAACAGCAAATGGGATTATCTGGAGATGGCAAAAGAATCCTGACAAAACCATTCTCACTTTTCCTGGTGTCCCAAAAGAAATGTACCAAATGTGGAATGATGCAGCTAAGCCATACCTCAGGAAAATATCCAAAGGGAATATTTTTTATTCGACTACTCTGAAATTTACCGGTATTGGTGAATCAGCTCTTGCAGAAAAAGTAAAAAAATACTTTGACCTGAAAAATCCTGCAGTAGCTCCATATGCAAGTACCGGAGAAGTAAAAATCAGAGTAACTGCAAAAGCCAGAACAAATAAAATGGCAAAAGATTTAGTTCTGCCTGTCGTAAAAAACATTTTAGAAAAGACTGGAAAATATTTCTTTGGATTTAATGATGAAACTCTGGAAGAATTAGTCGCTAAAAAGCTATTATCTAAAAAAGAAACAATTGCAGTTGCTGAATCATGTACCGGGGGATTACTTTCAAAGAGATTAACTGATATTTCAGGAAGTTCGAAGTATATAAAATTAAATTTAGTAACTTACTCAAATGAAGCAAAGGAAAAATTACTTGGTGTGCCGGGTGAAGTACTAAAAAAACATGGCGCAGTAAGTTCAAAAGTAGCTGCTCTTATGGCAAACGGAGTTAAAAAACTAAGTAACTGTGATATAGGGATTTCAATTACCGGAATAGCTGGACCAAGTGGTGGGTCGAAAGAAAAACCAATCGGGCTTGTATATTTTGGACTTGCAAAAGGAAATAACATTAAAACACAGAAAATATTGTTTGGTTCAAACTCAAGTCGTAAAGAAATCAAATTTCTTGCTACACAGTTTGCTTTAAATTGGCTAAGGAAAGAGATCTAGCCAACTCAACATTTAGCTCATGTCCGCTTTTAAAGCCGATTACATGCATATTCACTTCTAGTGGATTTATCCCCGACAATCTTAAATCTCCAATAATATCTAAAATTTTATGGCAAAGCGGTTCCAAAGGCTCATATAAATTTTTACTAAAACCATTTTTATCCAGGGTAAGCAAACGATCACTAACTCCAAAATAATCATTCTCCTCTTTTGTACCAAAAGTTCTTGCTCTTAAGATTTTATCTTTTCCGTCTTTTGGTTCCCATGATGCAAATAATTTTCCAAGTGCAGAATGCTCCCAGTCCATATAATAACTAACTTTAAAACCATCATGAGGAATAGCTGCAATTTGCTTTTTATCTTTTTTTATAAAAATAGTTTCTTTTAAATCATATTTTTCTTTTATATTTGAACCAAGCCCTGCTTTTAAAAATGTATTTTGCCAGTGAAGGGCACTTCCATCTCCAAGAATTAACTCATTTTGATTTGTAGTAATTTCTATATCATCTATACCTAAGAGTGAGCAGGCAGCCAAAAAATGTTCTACCAGACATATTGATTCTTTTCCATTTGTTAAAACAGTATTTCTTTTGGCATTTAAAACATTTTCAATCTTTGCAGGTATAAATTCTTTTTTTCCGCTATTTACAGCAAAAACAATACCACTATTTATTTTTCCCTTACCAATTGAAACAGTTACTTCCTCTTTTGAAAATAATCCTTTACCATTTAAGTGGATAATTTCATTCATGTCATCAAAACCTTCTGCTACCAATATAACTATATTACCGCCTAATATACCGGCGATAAAAGACCAGTTTAATATTATTGGACTAAGTTTTATTTTGATTTTAAAGAGTTACCTGTCAATATTTTCTTTTAAAGTACCAAAAAGACAAATTATAGAGCAAATAGTTGCAATTGGATTTAACACATTGCCAATGGTTATTTTAATTTCATTTTTTTCAGGAATGGTAATTTCACTTGAAACATCAAGCTGGCTTGAAACATATGGTGCCAGAGAAAGTATAGGATACCTGCTTGCCGCCACATCAGTTATAGAAATTGCCCCTGTTTTTGTAAGCTTTGCAATCGGAGCTCAGGCGGGAACTGCTATTACTGCTGAGCTTGCACACATGCAAATTACAGAACAAATTTCTGCAATGAGATCCTTTAAGGTAAATCCTGTCAACTATCTTGTAGCCACAAGACTCTGTGCAATGATTTATTCACTCCCTATTGCAATAGTTGTCGGGGCATTGTGTTCTATAATCGGTGGAATATTGATAGCACATTTTAATTCTCACATAGAATACAATGTTCTTATTGACTCTGTCTGGAGAGCGCTGAAACTAAAAGATATCTGGAACTCACTAATTAAAAGCTTTGTGCTTGGAAATTATTTAATTGCTATTCATACTTCATTTGGACTTGGTACACGTGGCGGAGCAAAAGAAGTTGGCATAATGACTTCACTAAGTACTATCTGGGTAGCAGTAGGATTAATTTGCATTGATGCAGTCTTAGATTATTTTATGTATGCTAATTAATAATCATGCTGCTTTTTTAGTATTTTGGCTCTTATTTAGAAAATCAGCAAAATCCGGAAACAACCTGCTAAGCAGTTTAAATACATGAAGATTTAAATCTATAGTTAACTGTTCCAGAATCCTCATGCCAATTCCACCAGCCGGATTATCAAAATTAACAGGAACTACTCTGGCCAATGACCTGCTTGCAAACTCGTCCAGAAGATTTTTTTCACCAAGAGCTTCACGCGGCACAGCCTTTACCTTATAAAAACCAAACCTGCTGGCAAATCTTAAAGCCATATTTCCAAGACCAGCTAAAACTCTTGGAATACTTCCTTCAAAAAGACTTGGTTCTATAAATGCTGTTGCAGGAACATGTTCAAGAGCTCTTATTGACCCATTTACAAAATCATCCAAAGACAAAGTTTTTTTCTTATCAAGCATATTAAGAAAAGCAATTTCTGAATTTTTTCTCAATATTTCACTTCCTAATCTATATAAAACTCTTAAAGGCTGACTATCAAAAAAACTTTCAAAATATCTTATTATTCCTCTGAAAACAGAATCAAATACAGATCTGGAAATCCCTTTTTCAACTTCACCTGTTTTATTAACCGGCTTTGGAATTACCGGTTTGTTTTCTTCTGTCTCTATCCTGTTTACTTCTACTTCAGGCTCTACAGGGGAAACCAGTGGCTTAACCTGTGTAAGCGGTGCACTTAGTTGAACCCGAGGAGAGGTTGGCATAATTTTTTTTATTTAACCTTTAATTAGTGACATATAAATCAGATTCTTATATTTAGTGTAAACATTGCTAGTAAACACTACATCTAGTACCAGTTCCTAATTTAAACAAAATCAACATAAATAAAATCAAAACATAAACATGAGGATTAAAGATTTTAATAATTAAGATAAAACATTAAATTTATCTTATTTTTGTAAATCATTTTTAAGTAATACAAATTAAAAAACTTGCGAAGATTAAATAATTTTAATGTTCATGTATACTAAAGCGCTACATAAAATTACGCAGCCTGGGCTTTAGAATAAGCCTCTCCGGTACATGCACTCTCTATCTTGTTTACAGTAGTTGCAACAAGATCCAAGCCTTTTCTTATTAAAGACGGCTGTTGACTGCCTGAAGATAAAACTGTTTTGTCTTTCATTGCTCTATCAAACTCATCATCACTAATATTTTCATAGTCTTCATTAGTTACAAACGTTCTACCCTTACTTCGGGCTATTTCTTGGGCCATTACTCTAACTCGTTCCAGCCTTCCCTGGACTTCTCTTCTCTTAGAGAAGAGGAGGAAGAACGTATCATTAAATCTTACAAATGAATCTATTACAAAGTTTCCAAATTTACTGTCACCAGTTATGCCTCTCATTAAATGAAGTAATGGTTCACAGATATTTCCTGCAGCCATAGCCATTCCAATAAGCGCATTGTGGTATCTGCTCTTACTTGCATAATATAATTCAGAAACTGCTTTATTAGGATCTTTGTCACTGTTCATATATTTTTTTTCAAGATCTTTATATTTTTTGCTTTCATTTAATTCAGGAATAAGGAATCGCGGAATATAATGAATCAGTGAAAAAGTTTTTCTTGAAGCACTTAATGCAGTAATTAATTTTTTCCCTCTTTCAAAGCCTGTAATTCCCCAGATTATTTTTAAAGGATCAAAAACAACTGTACCAATTAACCCAAGAGCTGCACATATAGGACCTGTAAAGTCTGCCAGAGCCAGGCGGCTTTGTTCTTTTTGATCATAGTTTGAATTTGGATCTACAAAACCATTTTCAAATCTTTGAGAAGGATCTGCTGCTCTTTTCTGCTCTGTAGTTAGTTGTAAAAATTTATCATTGTACTTTTTCTCAAGCGCTGCTTTTGGATTCCAGATAGCATTCCAGTGTTCTGCCATCCTGTCTTTTAGCATTCGAACATATAAACCAAGTCCAGGGTTTCCTATATTCTTATCTTTAAAATACTCACCAGAAAGATTTCCAAGTTCTTTAATTTTATCTTCATAGTTTTTAGAAGCACTACTGCTGCCAAGTAAAGATAAAAACTTAAACCTGGTAAGATCCCAGATGCTTGTAACAAAGTTACTGTGAAGTGATTTCCCAAAAAATCTTATTCTCCAGTAAATTCGTGCAGGTAGATCAAGTAATGTTTGTATCCCTGTTTTCCAGCTGTTTCCTAACACCCCTGAGACAAAATGTGCAACTGGTTTTATGTTTGCAGCCTGTGTAGACCATTTGGCAAATTTAGAAATAAGTCTTTCCCCGTATAAAGCTTCCTGTCTTATATTCTGCATAGCGTCATCTATAAAATAATCTTCTTTTTTCTTATCAAGATGACTTAGCATTGCGTCATCAGTTATTATTTCTTCCGGACTTTTCCCTGAAAGTTCATCTACTCCATGTCCGTATATACTGAACATTTCCTCATCTCTTTTTCCTTCCAGGAAATCTCCAGCCCCGGTAATAGCTCTTACCAAAAGACCAAGAACAGGACTTTCTTCCAGATTAAAAAATGAATTAAAATAATTTCTTATTATTCCAAGCCCAAAAGATGCTTTTAACCAGTTTGCTGTTTTCCCGCCAACTTCAGCATTTTTTTTCGCCCATGCTTCCCCGGAAAAAGCATAACTTTCTTCAGGCGATTTAACCCTGTCAAAACGGCAGTTTTGATTTAGGGATGTTAATGATTTAATTAGCCCAACAATATTCATACTTTTGTCGACTTGAAATTATTTTTGAATAAAAACAATAATGCTTTTTTACTTTTCTTTCAAAACAAAAAAGAGAAAATAGCAAGACTATTTAGTTTGATTATTAATGATTTAATAATGACAAGTCAACCTTTTCTTAATAATTTAATTAGAATTTATTTTTGCATTTTTCCTTTCTTAACCTTTATAAAAACAACCAAGCTGACAAGTCTATCATTTTTTGATTTTAATAGAAAAATACTGCTTTAGTAATAAATTTTTTATGAATTAATTTAACCCAGGTTAAAATTAAAAAGCAAAAATGAAATTATTTGAATTTGAAGCAAAAACAATTATGCGGTCGGTAGGCATACCAGCCCCTAAGGGTCAGATTATAAAAATACCAGAAGAAGTTTTTAATCTTAAGCTTGAATATCCTGTAGTTATAAAATGTCAGGTTCAATCCGGCGGCCGGGGAAAGGCCGGTGGTGTAAAGTTTGCAAATAATATCGATGAAGCATATGAGCTGGCTAAAAAACTTTTAAGTTTGGAAATTAACGGGATTAAAACAAGTTCACTTTTAATTGAACCAAAAACTGATATTGAAAAAGAATTATATGTAGCTGTTACATTAGACAGAGGAAGAAAATGTCATATACTGCTTGGCTCATCTGAAGGTGGTGTGGAAATTGAATCTTCTGATTCAGTAAAAATTATTCCTGTTCAAAATGATTACAAGCCATACCTGGGAAGAAGACTTGCACAAAGCATGGGCTTATCCGGGAAGAAGTTAAACGCGGTAAGTGAAGTAGTAAACAAACTTTATTTTCTCTACGAAAATTACGATCTTGAATTAGCTGAAATTAATCCTCTTGTTTTTACAAAAGACGGAACAATATTAGCTCTTGACGGAAAAATGACTGTAAATGATGATGCTATAGACAGGCAGCCATTGTTTCAAGGCTGGGAAGTAAACCATCTTACAGACGTGAGTGAAAGAGAGCTAAAAGCAAAAATTGCAGGGTTAAATCTGGTAGAGCTAACAGGAAAGATCGGAATTATTTGTAACGGCGCCGGATTAACAATGGCTACTATGGATCTGGTAAAAAAATACGGTGGTGAGCCTGCAAATTTTTTAGATGTAGGCGGCGGTGCAGATGAGAGTCGTGTAAAAAGAGCATTAAAATTAGTAGCTGATAATCCCAGTGTGAAAATAATTCTTATAAATATCCTGGGCGGAATTACTGCCTGTGATGAGGTAGCAAAAGCACTGAAAGTTTTTGCAGGAGAAAATCCTGACAAAAAAGTAGTTGTACGATTACTTGGAAATAATCAGGAAAAAGCTACAGAGATTATGCAAGGTACAGGGATTAAATCAATTAATGATCTGGATCAAGCAGTAAAAGAAGCTGTTGCGCTGGGTAGTAAAATCTAATGAAAGGTACAGGGGACAGAAAACCCTCCCCGATAGTGAAGAAACAATGGCAGTACTAGTTAACAAAGAAACAAAAATTATTATCCAGGGCATTACCGGGAATATGGGTAAAACTCATACCGGTCACATGCTTAAATACGGCACAAAGATTACAGCTGGTGTAACACCAGGAAAAGGCGGGCAGGAGGTTCACGGAGTAAAAGTTTACGATACAGTAAAAGAAGCAAAAGATAAAACAGGAGCAACTGCAAGCTGTATTTTCGTACCGGGATATTTTGTACTGGATGCTGTTTATGAAGCATTTGATGCCGGAATGGAGCTGGTGGTAATAATTACCGAAGGTATTCCGCCACACGATGAAGTAAAAATTATCAGACGTGCTAATGAATTAAAAATAAAAGTAATCGGTCCAAACTGTCCCGGAATAATTACACCAGGAGAATGCTTAATCGGAATACACCCCGGAATTATTTACAAACCGGGAAAAATAGGAATGCTAAGCAGAAGCGGAACACTTACTTATGAAGTAGCTTTAGCACTTACAAATGCAAATATTGGACAGTCTACATGCATAGGGATAGGTGGGGATCCGGTTATAGGACTAGGTTTCAACGAGTGCCTGAAGTTATTTAATGATGATAAAAACACAGAAGCCATTGTACTAATTGGCGAAATAGGTGGAACTGCAGAAGAAGAAACTGCAGAACTAATAAAAAAAGAAATTAAAAAACCAGTTGTTGCTTACATAGCAGGACGTACTGCACCGTCTGGAAAAAGAATGGGTCATGCTGGAGCTATTATTTCAGGTGGAAAAGGAACAGCAGAATCAAAAGTAAAAGCATTTAGAGATGCAAATGTTCAGGTAGCTGATATTCCAAGTCAGATAGTGGATCTAATTAAAAAAATTATTAAAGAGCCAATGAAGGTTTAGGTTAGGTTATCTATTCTTAACATTATTATCAGTATTTTTGAGATTTATATAAGCTGGCTATATAGATTATGTACTTTTAATCTGTTTTTACTTTAAACAATACAAATTTTACATGTTATCCCTGCTTTTAATTTAACAGGGTATATTGCTTTATGCTAATATCTTTGTTTTTAACATTCTATCTATGGACTCAGCAATTGGAATATTAATAGGTTTCTTCTTTGTTTCAATAAATGGTTTATTTGTAGCCATTGAGTTTGCTCTTGCAAGGGTTAATAAGACAAGGATTGAGCAAAAAACCAAGGAAGGGAATAGAACATCAGCTCTAATTCTTAAAGCTCTGGAAAAGATTGACAGTTATATTTCAGCTTCACAGATTGGAATTACAATTAGCAGTTTAGCCCTTGGTGCCATTGGGGAACTTACAATTGCAAAAGCTCTTATTCCTTACATAGAAGTTTTTGTCTCACCTAATCTGACAGAATTTACTGCACATAGCATCGCACTACCATTGGCTCTGCTCATTGTTACTTACTTCCACGTAGTTATTGGAGAAATAATTCCAAAAACTGTTGCGTTTGTAGATCCTGAAAAAACTGCATTTGTTTTAATCTGGCCTCTTGAGATTTTTAAATTTCTAACAAGTCCTCTTGTTTCACTGTTAAATTTTAGTGCATCAAGTATATTAAGAATTTTTGGAATTACTGATTTAAGAACTACCTTTGTTTACACTGAAGATGAATTAAAAATGCTGTTAAATATAAGCCAGGAGGAGGGTGTCTTAGAGCAGTCAGAGAAAGAGATGATTTCAAATATATTTGATTTTCCGGACACAATAGCCAGAGAAATTATGACTCCAAGAACCGATATGGTATGCATAGAAGCTAATAAAAAAATTGAAGATGCTGTAAAAATAACGATAGATTCAAAACATTCCAGAATCCCTATCTATGAGGATTCCATTGATAACATTACTGGCGTAATTACCACCAGGGACATACTAGAACAAATGCATTTTGGCAATGGACAGGAGCCGGTAAAAGAAATAGCAAAGCATGTTATTAAAGTCCCTGAAAGCAAACCAATCGATGACTTACTTACAGAATTAAAAAGGAAATCACTTCAGCTTGCAATTGTAATCGGGGAATTTGGAGGTACTTCCGGCATAGTAACCATAGAAGATATTATAGAGGAAATTGTTGGTGAAATTCCTGATGAGTTTGATACTGAAACCGAACCAATTCAGATTTTGTCAAATAATGATTTTTTAATTGCCGGAAGGTTAAATATTGAAGAAATAAATGAGAAACTTGGCACAAATTTCTCTAATGAGCACTACGACACAATAGGAGGACTGGCATTTGGTTTAATCGGGAAAGAACCAAATGTAGGTGATGAAGTTGAAAGTAATGGTTATATACTTAAGATAGAAGTAAAAGACAAACAAAGAGTAAAAGTTGTAAGATTAAAAAAAGCACCCGTGAAATTAGAAGAAAATGATAACAAATCAAAATTCAAAGCTGGTTTAAAAAATAAAAAAGAAAAGGCAGATGTTTCTCTGCCAAAAAGTTAATCAGGAGACAAAAAAATGAATGAAACAATATTAGCCATAGATGCAGGCAATACCTCAATTCACTGGGGTTACATGAAAGATGGTAACTTAACAAGTGATTATCACAGAAACAGGCACACTGAGCTTAGTTTACTACCCTGGGATGAAGTTAAAAAAAATAACTATCCTGTGGTTATTGCAGGTGCCTTAGTTTATATGAATGAAGCTATAGAAGGAATTGCAAAAGACTACGGTATAAATTTTATTGAGTTGGAAACTCCTAAACAAAGAATAATTAAAAACACTTATCCGGCTCTGGGCATAGACAGGATTTGTAATCTGGTGGGAGCCATTAATTTTTTTAAAGCATTAAATTCTCCTGTTATTGTTTTTGACTTTGGAACAGCTACTACCATGACTGCCTGCGACAAAGATCATAATTTCCTCGGAGGTATGATTCACACAGGATGCGAAATAGAGCTTAAGGCTCTTGCCAGTAAAACATTTTCACTGCCTCATGTCCAGCTAGCCAAAGAACAAAAAATTACAAAATTAAATCCTTTATCAAATAATACAGAAGATGCTATTTTACACGGTGTAATTATAGGACAGGTAGCTCTTGTAGAATCTTACTTAAAGCTGTTTAAAGAAGAAACCAAATCCGAACCAAAAATAGTTTTTACCGGTGGGAATGCAGAAACAGTTTCCCGGTTTTTAAAAAAGCCTGATCTGTATGATCCACATCTGACAATAAAAGGGATTTATCACTGCTATAAAGAAAATCATGTACGGGTGTCGTAAGATCAAATTTTGCATCTTTTAGTATTCCGGAGTAGGGTGATTAAGATTTTTCTTGAGCCAATTTATATTTTCCAAATTACTGCTTTAACTTATAATAAGTAGCCTTTCCTTTTCCAAGCCTTTCAATAATTTGAAGGTTAATTAACTTTTGAAAATCCAGGCTGCGAGTGGCTTTTGCTCTATCTGTTAATGCTGAGTATAGTTTGTCATTAATATAACCGTGTTTTTTAATATACTCAAGTAGCTTTTCATGGTAACTTTCAAGCCTTGTATCAGGCGTAATAGCTAAAGTTTTAAGTTCATTCCCTATTCTTAATAACTCATCAATTATCCCATCAGTAAAATACTCTAACCATTCAGTAAAATTAATTTTATTCTTTATATCATAGTAATTTCCTAATACTCCGACTTTTTGAAAGTATTTAGTTACATTTTGGTTATAATAATTTTCAAAGCTAAAAAGATTAAATGTATTTAATCCCATATTTGCAAGCAGAAGTTTGGTCAATAATCTCGTAGTGCGACCATTGCCATCTATAAAAGGATGAATAATAACAAACTGTTTATGGAATATTCCAGCCAAAACCAATGAATCCATTTTTAATTTATTGTCTTTTGTATATTTAATAAGTTCAATTAATAAGTCTTTAACATCCTCGTGATCAGGAGGCCAATAAATTGTTTTTCCTAGCTTTGGATTATTTACAAAGACTGGTTCTCTACGTAACTTGCCATTATTGTATGGTGTAAGAAGTTTATTTGTAACAACTTTGTGGATTTTCAATATCAGGGCTATATCGAGATGATTTTTGCTAGATTTAGTAAACTTATTTAATTCTTCTAAAGCTTTGTTATAGTTTAATACTTCTTGCTCAGTATCTCTGATGTTTTCAGGCTTATTTTTCAAAATCCTTTTTACTTCAGTAAGAGGTAAAGGATTACCTTCAATGCTAGTAGATGAATGTGATGAAATCGCACGAGCAGTTTTTTCCATCTCTAATAAGATTGTATTTGGAAAGGTCTTGTTGTTAAGTTCAGCAATTAAAACAGCAATCTGTTTAATGTTTTCAAGAAGTTTTGGAGTGATTGTAAATGTTGGTGTAAACATTGGTAAGAATATTATACCCCAATTAGACGATTATTAGACGAATATTAGACGATTATTATTGAGTGGTTCTAGCGGCCAATTCATACTTCCTATAAACATATCTACTATAAGCCTTAATCATATTAAATCCTAATCTGCCTTCTAAAAAACCTAATCTAAAAATATATCTGTAAATAAATGCCCATAAGGCTCTTAAAAAAGGTAATTTATATTTTTTATTTTTTATTTCTACACTTGCAAGTTCAGCATATTTATCCAGTGCTTTATTATAAGCTTTTAAATTCAGATGGGCATAATGCTCCAGCGGGTTTTGAAGCTCACCAATATTTCCATTTAAACTAATGCTTTCATGAACTTCACGAGGCTTAAAATGCGCTCCGGAATTGCTTTTGAATAATCTCAATTGATAATCCGGGTAATAACCTCCATGCCTTACCCATCTTTTCCCAAGATAGAATTTTCTTTTAATTGCAAACCCCAGATTCTTACCGGGTTTTTTTATAGATTCAAGTATTTCTTTCCTTAATACACCACTTACTACTTCGTCAGCATCCAGGACTAAAATCCAGCTTCCATTACACTTTGAAATAGCAAGATTTTTTTGCATACTATAGCCCTGCCATTTTTCTCTGTAAAGATTTACATTAAAATATTCCAGAATTTCTGTGGTTTTATCAGTGCTAAAGGAATCTACTACCACTATCTCATCTACCCAGTTATGAATAGCACTAAGTGTTTTTTCAATAATTCTCTCTTCATTAAAAGTAATCATTGCAACAGAGAGAAGAGGTTTAATTATGTTTGAGTTTGACACACTTATTTATCTTATATCTTGTTGTACTTCAATCTTCATTACATCAGATAATTTTCTGCCCTCAGATAATGTGTCAGGTTTTTGCCCAACACTAATCTTATTCGGGTTAACCGGCAATGTTACATAAAACACTGTCCCTGTATCTACTCCCGGCTCACACCAGATAGAACCTTTATATATTTCAACAATTTTTTTACAAACCGCTAAACCCAGACCAATACCGGAAAATTCCCTGGTAACCGAGTTATCAGTTCTGTAAAACGGATCAAACACAAGTTTTGCCTGATCTAATGTTAACCCAACCCCTTCATCAGAAATTGATACAGTAATATTTTCTCCATCATTTAAAATCTTGATGGAAATTTTTCCACCGCTAGGACTGTATTTTAGAGAATTATTTATAAGATTACTAAAAAGTTTTTGCATATTTTGTGCTTCAGTGATAATAATCGGTTCATATCCGATACAATTTATTTCAAACTGAAACTGTTTTTCAGAGAATTTAGAGTTCTCTTCTTTATAACAAAATCTAATCAGATCCACCAGATTAAGCGGCATAGTTGGAAGCTCATCTGTAGCCACACCAAACTGATTTGATGCCACTTCCAAATAGTCTGACATTAAGCTATCCAGTTTCTTAGCAGCTTCTGTAATTTGTTCTGCAAAGTTTTTAATAGTGCTTTCATCATATTTTCTATTTAAAATTAACTCACTAAACCCGATAATAGATGAAACCGGTGTTTTTAATTCATGGCTTACCACCGATAATAAATCACTTTTAATTCTGTCAGCTTCTACCAGGCGCTTATTTACATCAGTTAACTGTACATTTTTTTCACGCAGTTTTGAAATTAATTGTTTGTTTAATTCATCAAGTTTTTTAAGCTCAGCTATATTTTTAAAGGTAAAAACAAAACCACTTGGCCTGTTTAATTCATCTTTAAATAAGCTGCTGCTCACCAGCATTAGTTCAGATTTATTTTCAGAATTCGACAAGCTTACTTCTGACTGCCATTTCCTGTCTCTGCTTGTTTCTCTAAACGCAGCCTGTAGTAAGTCTTTCGGTAAAATTTCTAATACTGAATATTTTTTTGTGTATTTACAAAAATATCTTTCAAAGTTTTTATTTGTTTCTTTTATGTTACCGGCAAGATCAGTAATTACTATAGATTCATCTGTAAATGAAATGGCTTCAATAATTTTTGCCTGTTTAATTTTAGTGTTGTCGCTCAGCGCATTTATTAAAAGTGCTTCCTGAAATTTACTAATATAATAAGGCTCTAGCTGGTTTGTCTGAACATTTTTTAACTTTATAAGCAATTTCTTTTCTTTTATGGAAAGTGAACTGCAATAATTTTTGTAGAAATATTCAAAAATAGTATTAATTATCACAGGATCAAAGGTAAGGAAAAATCTGGACTGCTGGTCAGTTATGCTTTGCTCTTCCGGATTTGGTTCATCAAACAATACTAAAAAGCAGAGAAGATCTGACAAACCAATATAAATATGTTCATTGCTGCTGTTTTGAATTGGAAGTTTAAGCAAATATGATTGTGAAATTTTCTTTAAGGTTAGATTAGAAATAATTTTATTTCCCTGTACCAGAAATGCAGGCTGTTCATAATTTTTAAAAAATTTCTTTAACAGTCCATCCAGTGTTTCAATAGGAAAACGAAAATTCAAAATCTCAAATTTGAAGCCAAATCTGTCTTCAAAGAATTTAAAAATTGATTTTTGTGTTCGCTGATTTTTCACTGATTTTTATTGTATAGCTTTGGTAGCCCAGTCAAATTAAGTCACTGATTATCTTCTATGTACCTCAAAAATCCTTCAAAAACTCAATGAGTTAATTTATTTTTAGGGTAAAAGCCTGATTAGATAATCTAATCAACCATTTGTACTAGATCAAATTCTTGAGCTTAGACACTTAACCAAGGTTTAGTTAAGGAACGGGATCTCAAGTAACAATGCAAGACGAGAGCTTTTAGGCACCGTTCCGGAAACATTTTCTGATAATATGCTATCCAGACTATTTCGCATTTCAGAAAGAGATAATGAACCCAGGGTTTCCAGGACCTGAGGTAACCAGCCAGGGTCATACCTGTTTCCAATCTTTGCAGCCTGCTCCAGAAGATCATTTGTGCAGATAACAAGTCTGGAACCACTTGAAATAAATGACTCTGTCTCTACAAAATTTGAATCCAGGTTTATTCCTAACGATTTACTTTTTTCTTTTGATATAAGATTTGAAACCTGTTGTTCAGGGCCGATTAAAAACGGATCAGGATGGTTTGCATTTGCAAATCTTACTTTTCTGGCTTCAATATTAAATACACCGTACCAGGCATTAAATGTAATTCCTGTACTTTTAAAAACAGAATTAAACTGTCTATTTAAGTGCTTTAGAACTTCTTTTGGCTGAAGTGATATTTCTGCTTTTGTTTTTAAGCTGTTCATTTCACCCAGTAAAAACCCACCAAGCATTGCTGCCGGAGCACCTTTACAAAGCACCTGTGCAAACAAAACAAGGCTTATATCCGCTCCTAAATCACTCAGCCACCAGATGTTTCCATTAAATGTAGAATACTCATCTTCTAACACACTAAACAAGAGCTTTTTACAGGAGTCAACACCTGACATTGATTTTTGTAATTTTGCAGTCAGAGAAAGCTCAGCTTCAATCTGATCTTTGAGTTTTGTATATTTTTCCGAATCATCGTTTCTTAAAAGTTTGGTCATCGACAGGCCTGCAACCTTACAAATTATATTTATAAAAGTATTTAAATCCCTATTCAGTATAAAATTAGAATTCGGATGTAAAACAATCATCCCATGAACAATGGATTTATCCTGATTTTGATCAATTAAAGGTATAAAAATAAAATGTTGTTTACCAGCCAGGGTTAATGAAGCTAATTGCTTTTGTCCAATAACCCAATCAAAAATTTTCTCACTCATCTCCTTATTAAACAGATTTAAGACAGAGTTGCTGTCACCAGACTGGCAAATAACTTTTAAAGAATCCAGGGGTTTTTCAACAAAGGATGAAAACTTCAACGGTAATATTTTTTGTAATGTATTTAATAATAAAGCAGCAATATCTTTTTTAAAATTTAATTTTTCAAAATCATTACTAAGTAAAAGCGCCTCAGAGAGCAGATTTAAATTAATTTGGGAGTTTAATTCAGCCAACATATTAGACATTCTAAAAGACTTCTGTTTCATAGGAAATGTTACCATTGTTATACTTTTCTATGTTTCCCAATAACCTGCAAACAAATTATCCAGAAGTAGTAAAATTCTTAACCAATGCCATCTTAAAAGGCCAGTTGGCCAATTCTTACGTATTCATCGGAAAAGACTCAGATGTCATATTAAAATTCACAAAAGTCTTAGCAAAAATATTAAATTGCAAAAAAAATAAAAATATCCCATGCGAACAATGCACAAACTGTAAGTGGATTGAGAGAAATGAACATCCACAGGCACTTATAACTGTTAGTCCGGATCCTGAAAGCAAAAAAGAACAAATCAAAATAGACAATATCAGAGAGCTATTAAATACTCTAAACACTACATCTGAATATTTTCGGGTTATTTACTTTCCTTCTTCAAGTTTACAGTTTTTACCCTCTGACAGCTGCAATCTGCTTTTAAAAACAGTTGAAGAAACTCCCGAAAGAACTGTTTTTATATTTGCAAACCAGTCCAGAAATGATATTTTAGGAACTATTTTAAGCAGATCACAAACTATTTATATAAATCAAAAATGTAATTCAATCCAGGAATCCATCAAATCAAATCAAATAAATTTATCAAATGATGATTTCACAGAATGTTTTCCAAAGAATCTAAAAGATTCTCTGGAAAAAGCAAAAAAAACATATGAACTTATACAGAAAAATGAAACAAATATAAAAGATTACTTAATGAGTCTTGCTGTTCAAAACTATGATCCATTAAAGTACAAAAATCAAAAACAATATTGTCTTCTGTATACAAATCTAACCAGGGCTTATTTAAAAACAAAATCTTTTATGCAGTCAAAAATTGTAATTGAAGATTTATTTTTAAGCCTTACGCAATAATTCTTCAGCATGGTTCATATTTTCAGTAAATAATGATTTTCTAAAGTTTGTTCTTCGTTTAAATGTCTGCCTGTTATGCAAATCATTGACTACGATTTTTTGTTTCACTTCATCAGGTAAATCTTTGTTTGAAAGAATATCCTGAGTCATAAAAGGAATTTCATTTGTATGCAATGTAGATTCTTCAATTTGTTTAAAATCAGGTTTTTCATTTTTTAATATATTCTGGGTCAAATCACATAAAAACTGTACTCCACCCTGCTGCGTACCGCCAACTAAAAGTTTTTTACCATCTACTTCAATCAGGTAAAGGTTTTGACCCGGGGTTAAAATTAAAGTTTGTTTCAGTTTTAATCCATGCAAAGAAGAAGAATTGGAAAAACTGCCAGCAATTTTTTGCGTCAATTCATCCAGCAAACTTCCAGGTTTACCAAATTGATTTCTTGACACAGCCAATTTTATTAAAATCAAGAATCCAGCCAATACAAATACAATCAAAGAAACTTTTCCTGCCAAGGCATTAAAAGTTGCATTGTTATTACTTAGCGTAAAGGTACTATCACGTAAAAAAGGTTCGCGACCAGTTCTGGATTTTCTCCTTACAATAGTACTCTTTAAATTATCATCTTCACTGAAATCATTATTTACTGTTTGTTCATCATCAGGCAGTAAAATAAGTTCTTCTTCCGCTCTGACACTAAAGCTTAAAAACGAGAAAGCAAAAAATAAAATTATAATAAGACTAAGAAATTTAATTCTCTTCAATTCAACATAATACATACATTGAAAAAGAAGTATAAAGAAACAGGAAGTTCCCCTGTTATTCCTCATCTTCTTCAAGATATTTATGTTTTATCCTGTTTGGTACTGCTGATAAGATTGCTTCCTCTGCCTCTAAATCATGCTTTTGTCTTTCCATTAAATCATCCACCCAGTTATCATCTTGTTTTGTTCTTTTAATTTCATTATTATTAGACATGTTTTTTCTCCGTTTTTTAAAATGTCAGAAAAATAAAAAAACAAACCCTTAAGAACTTTTAAGTTCTAAAAAAGATTTGTTCAATAAAAATCCGGCAAACTTCACTTATTAATTCACTGTTTTAACTGATTTACCATTAGAAACCGGTTAACACTCTATATTTACCCAGTTCGTCTGAAAAATTTAACACCTTCAGGCTTAATAACAAGTATGGCAAAAAAACATTATGAATAAGTTAAAATATGAGCGGCAGCTTGTCTGGAGCTATAAAAAATGGATTTTCCAAAAGAATTGAAGTACTCAAAATCCCATGAATATTTAAAAGTTCAAGGGAACCTGGTAACAATAGGGGTTACCTCCTATGCTAGTAATGAGCTGGGAGATGTGGTTTTTGTAGATATACCGGAAATAGGGAAAACCTATAAAACCGGAGAAAAGTTCGGGGTAATAGAGTCTGTAAAATCAGTTTCAGATTTATATATTCCTTGTGATGGAAAAGTAGTTGAAACAAATAAAGACTTAAATGATCATCCTGAATATATAAACCAGGATCCATATGAGAAAGGCTGGATAATAAAAGTAGAAATTACAAAAAGTCCGGACCAAAATAAAGAATTAATTTCAGCAGATGAGTATTCGAAGTTTGTGCTGGCTCAAGCGCATTAGAAATTTACAACCCACTCACTACTTTACTTACATAACTCACAAGTGCACTAGAGCTTGGCTCATAAAGGTTTGAAAGTGAAACCGGATAAACTCCCCATATAACTACCAGTGCTAAAAGTAAAGCTAATACTACTATTTCAGAAGTTCTTAAATCAGCAAGTTTTGACCATTTTATATTTTCCGGTCCCATAAAAATTCTTTGCACAAGCCACAGCATGTAACCTGCAGTTAAAATCACACTAGTAGCTGAGAATAAAACACAAATCTGTCCAAAATTAAAATGCAGTGCAGTAGGAAAACTAGCAAAATATTTTGAAGTAAATGCACCGTAAAAAACCAGACTCTCACCTACAAAGCCAGAAAGTGCCGGCAAAGCCAGATTCGCCATACATGCAAGAGTAAAGAAATAAAAACACTTTGGCATGTATTTAGTCATGCCACCGTAATCAGAGATTTGTCTGGTATGAGTTCTTTCATATAAAGTCCCGACAAGCATAAAGAGTGCTGCACTGATTAATCCATGGCTGAACATCTGAAATATTCCACCGCTAAAACCAGCTGGAGTAAGTGAAGCTACACCAAGTAAAACAAATCCCATATGTGAAACGGATGAGTAAGCAATAATTCTTTTCATATCATCCTGAACCAGACATGCAATTGCAGCACCGACTATATTTACAGCAGCAAGCAGTACTATCCATAAGCCCAGCTCAGCCAGTATCTCCGGAAAGAAGCCTGCACAAATTCGATAAATACCATAGCCACCCATTTTTAAGAGTATCCCTGCAAGCAGCATAGATACCGGGGTTGGAGCTTCTACATGAGCATCCGGCAGCCATGTATGAAACGGAAAGGACGGTAACTTGATAATAAAACAAATAAAAAATAAAAGAAAACAGGCTAGTTGAAAAATATGTGGAAGAGATTTTCCGTATTGTGATAAAACTTCCATATCAAAAGTATTTGCTCCTGAAGCAAAGAATAATAAAAGCACAGCTGCAAACATACAAACTCCTGCAATAAATGTATAAATTAAAAACTTCATTGCAGCATAATTGCGGTTTGGTCCACCCCATATAGCTATTAAAAAGTACATTGGGATAAGCTCAAGCTCCCAGAGTAAGAAAAATAGAAATAAATCCTGTGCTAAAAATACTCCAAGCACACTGATAGAAAGAAGCATAAGCATTGAATAGTAAAGCTTAGGTCTGTCTTTTGCAATTGGTTCGCTGGCTATAATCGTCACTGGAAGCAAAATGGCCATAAGTAAAACCATTGAAATGCTAAGTCCGTCAGTTGCTAATTTAAATCTAATCATATCTCCAAACCACTGGTAATTTTCCACATACTGGATAGCTGTTAAATTTGGATCAAACTTTGAAAATATTACTACTAAAACATTAAGCAAAATATCAAGCGAAAATATAAGTGAAAATATCCTGCATATTGACTCTTTATTTGGCAAAAAAGTTATAACTACAGCAGCAATAACAGGTACAAAAAGTATTGTACTTAGTGCGTGTTGTAAAAAAAATTCAGTCAGCTTATCCATCTCCTTATTTCAGCCTCGTCAACAAAAATAAAAGTGCAAACAAAACAGATCCAAATATTACAAGAACATACATTTGTCCTCTTCCTGTTTCAATATATCTAAGTCCGCCACCTATAAGCGAAACAACAAATGCAGAGCCATTTACAAAAATGCCATCTACAATTACCTTATCAATCACATTCCAACCTGCCCTGTAAACAGGAAAAATAATTTTATGTAAAATCCAGAAATAAATTTCATCTATGTACCATTTATTAAAAGACAAATTATAAATTGGTTTTAATTTGTTTTGAATAAAGGTATTCACAGGTAATCTTCTTATATAGACAAGCCATGCAATAAAAGTCCCGATTACAAATGCTGCAAGAGGTATTAATCCCTGAGTCGTCATAAGTTCTTTCAGGAAAACACCAAAACCCCATTCATGATAAAGATGATGTTCACCATAAAAAATAAAAGATGAAAACTTATCCCCGCCTTTAAGTAAAGGCGATCCAATAAGTCCGATAAACACAGAAGGAATAGCAAGAGAAATTAATGGAATAGTTACTGACGGTGTCGTTTCATGAGGGTGTGCATGTCCTTTATAACTTCCGCTAAATGTCATAAAGTAAAGTCTGAACATGTAAAACGCAGTAAGCAAAGCAGTTATAGCTCCTGCTGCAAAAAGTAGTTTATTCTGTTCCCAGGCACTGGCAAGAATCATATCTTTTGACCAGAAGCCGCTCATGAGCGGAAATCCTGAAATTGCAAGTACACCAATTAAACAAGTTGTCGATGTAACCGGCATGTACTTTCTTAAACCACCCATTTGTCTCATATCCTGCTCATGATGACATGCAATTATTACTGAGCCTGAGCATAAGAAAAGCATTGCTTTAAAAAATGCATGTGTCACCAGGTGAAACAGTCCTGCAGAATATGCTCCAAGGCCAAGTGCCATAACCATATAACCAAGCTGTGAGCATGTGGAATATGCAAGCGTTCTTTTTATATCGTACTGACTGAGTGCAATAGTAGCACTAAAGATAGCTGTTATTCCGCCAATCCAGGACACTACATTCATAGCAACCGGTGCTGCTATATAAAGTGGATATGAACGTGCTATCAAATAAACTCCAGCTGCAACCATTGTGGCGGCATGAATAAGAGCAGAGATAGGAGTAGGACCTTCCATAGCATCCGGGAGCCAGACATGAAGAGGAAATTGAGCTGATTTTGCCATGGGTCCCATAAGAACAAAAAGCGCAATTGTAGTAACACTGATAACTCCAACTACCGGCAAAATATCTGAATGAACAGCAAAATCAATGGCACCTTTTAATTCACTAAAAGCTAAAGTTGTTTTATTAGTCCAGAAATTCTGCGTAGAGAAATAAAGCATTATTAATCCAATAAGCAAGCCCATATCCCCAATTCGATTTACTACAAAAGCTTTTGTGCAGGCATTTGCAGCAGCTGGCTTATACCACCAGAACCCAATCAATAAATAACTACAAACCCCAACCAGCTCCCAAAAAATATAGCTCTGGAATAAATTTGTAGAGAATACCAAACCTAACATTGAAAAAGTAAACAGTGAAAGATAAGCATAAAATTTAGAGTAATTTGGATCATCTTTCATATAGCCATGTGTATAAACCTGAACAAAAAAGCTGACTGCACAAACCACTACTAACATCATGGCACAGAGTGGATCTACGAGATATCCTACGAATAATTTAAAATCTCCTGCGCTAATCCATGGAAAATTTAATTCAATAGTTTTTTCAGGATTTGTATAAATGGCATATAAGACAAAAAGAGAGTGAGTTAATCCATAGGCCACTGCACCTATTGAAAGAAAAGCAGAAATTTTTCTTGAACAATGAAAAAAGAAAATAATTAAAAGAGCACTTACTAATGGAACTGCTGCTATTAACCAGGAGTATTTTAAAATCTGATCAGTCACAAAAACTGATTATAGCTTTTTTTTATCTTCTGCTTAAATTTGCAGAACGGGAAATATTATCAAGTACAGGCCCAAGAAAATTAATTAAAAAAACTTCGTTTTTTTCAACTCTTGTTTCAAGATAGTCAACCTGCCTGGAAAATTTTTTTATGGTATCTGTAAGTAACTATCTCACGTATAAATATATTTACTCATTCATTAGTACTTACCTCGGTATATTGAAAAAAAGATCAACCATTTTGCTTATTGAAATATTAAATTTTCATCCATATACTTTATATATGCAAATTTGACATTAAGCTATATACATGAATTAAAAAAATAAGTAAAAATGTAGATTATTAACAAGTACTGGAGAAAACAAATGCCTGTACAACTAGGAAAAATCAGCGGTTCTATTACTAGGGCCCGATCTCTGAGTCAACACAAACCAGACAATCCGGCTAGAAAGTCTAAACCTGGTACTTGCTTTAAACCACCTGTTGTTTACGGAGGTCATCCTTCTCCAGGTGCTTCTCCAGAAGAACTCCCAAACATCGGTAGCTCAAGTCCGCCAGGCAAAAAAGAGGGAGCCTCAAAAGATACTACTCCACCTGGTGATGGCAATGGAACAGGTGGTGCAAAAGATCTAAAAAATCAAAAAGATACTACAAGTCATCCTTCAAATACCTGGACTACAATAAAACTTCTTATTGGTACAGCCCTTTCAGGGCTTGGTTCTTTCACAGCACACTTTACAAATATTTTTGGTGAAGGTACTGCTAGAAATCTCTCTCAAATCGGGTTTGATTTTTTAACCACCCTGGGATTTGCACTTACAGGAGCATCAGCGCTTTCCACTTATGGTACAGATAAAACTCACATTAATACCACTTCAATAAATTAGTACTTTTACTTTTTTAAAAGAGATAATACAGTCCCGGTAGGTTTTGCACCTTTTTTAATCCAGAACTCTGCTTTTTCTTTATCTATTTTAAGGCTCTTGGAAAGAGGATCATAAGTGCCAATTTGTTCTATGGGTGCACCATCTCTTTTTATTCTTATATCAGTTACGACAATTCTATAAAAAGGTCTTTTCTTTTTTCCTCTTCTTGATAATCTGATACGTACCATTTTTACTCCTTAAACATTGAATAAATAATTATAACACCAGAAAAACACAGCAAATTGCATTCTACTCATAAATCCATTTCTGTATATCCTGTTCCCATGTTATTAACTCTTCTTCTTTAAAAAACAAAGCAATCTCTCTTTTTGCACTTTCTTCACTGTCAGAACCATGAACCACATTTTTACCAATATCAACAGCGAAATCACCTCTTATAGTACCCAAATCTGCATCAAGTGGATTTGTTTTACCCATTATTTTTCTTAAAGAGGTTATTATATTTTTTCCTTCCCAAACCATTGCAACTATTGGGCCAGACATTATAAAATCTACCAGCCCTTTAAAAAAGGGTTTATCTTTATGTTCAGCATAATGCTTTTTGGCCAGCTCATTACTAACTTTCATTAACTTCATTCCAATAAGCTTAAATCCCTTTTCTTCAAGTCTTAAAATAATCTTACCTATAAATCCCCTCTGGACTCCATCTGGTTTGATTGCTAAAAAAGTTTTTTGCATGATATGAGTTAAAATATTAAACGCATCCTATATTATATTTGATGGAGAAATAAAAAATGAAATGTAAATTTAAAAGAAACACAAAAGGTTTTACACTTATTGAGTTATTAGTTGTAGTTGTAATAATTGGAATACTAATTACACTTGCTGTACCAAATTTAATTGGTGCACAGGACAGAGCTAAAAATGCAAGTGTAAATGCAAGTACACAAGCATTAAGAGCAAATATTCTGATAGCTACAGTTGATATGGGTGGTATAGTACCAAAAGATTCAAATGAAATTATTGATCTGGGTCTAACTAAAAGTCTGACAAACCCGTTTACAAATGAACCAATGATGATTGTTGATGGTATTGAAGCAGATATGGCAGGTGATGTGTGTTACCAGCCGGATGCTACATTAGCGGAGCCCTTTATTCTTGGAAAAAGTATGGAAGTACAAATTCAGGAAACAATTGGCGGGTTTGTACTTACAGGATACGGTATTGTAATGGGTATGCCGGATGTTATTATTTCTCTTGACGGCGGAGGAGCACAGTAGAACACTATGCCAAGACTAAAATCAGCAATTAAAAGAGTTAAAACATCTGAGAGAAACAGACTAAATAACTTAGTATACAAAACTCAAATCAAAACCATTACAAAAAAAGTTATTGATTTGGTTGAAAAGAAAGATGAAAAATCAGCCACTAAAGCAGCCAGTGAAGCATTTACTTTAATTGACAGAGCTGCTACCAAAAAAGTTATTCACTTAAATAATGCTGCCAGAAAAAAATCAAGAATCTCCCGGTGGTTAAAGAAACTTGCTCCCAACAAACCTTAATTTAAATTTAAAAAATAAAAGAATCCATTTCATTGGAATAGGTGGCATAGGTATGAGTGCTCTGGCAAGATATTGTCATGCCAATGGCTATTATGTTTCAGGTTCTGACAAAGAACAGTCAGGTTCAATAAAAGATCTGCGCTCTGAAGGCATAAAAAATATCTGGACTCCACATAGTACAAACAATATACAGGGTATTTTTCCTGATTTAATAATTTATTCTACAGCAATTGAAAACAGTAACGAGGAACTCATCTGGGCTAAAGAAAATAAAAAGGAAATTTTACACAGATCTGATCTTTTAGATCAGATTACAAGCTCAAAAAAACTAATTTCTGTATCCGGAACCCACGGAAAAACTACAACAAGCGGAATAATCTCTGAGATGCTTATACATAGTGAGTTAAACCCATCAGTAATCATTGGAGGAATATTAGAAAGCAGAAATACAAACTCAGTCATTGGAAGCGGAGATTACTTTGTAATTGAAGCAGATGAAAGCGATAAAAGTTTTTTAAAAGGAAATCCTGAAATTTCTATAATAACAAACATTGAACCCGATCATCTGGAAAATTATCCTGGCGGGCTGGAAGAAATTAAAGCTGCATTTTTAGAATTTGCAAAAAAGGCAATTACTAAAAAAGGGCTGGTAGTTTGTCTGCAAGATAAAATTACAGGTGAACTCATCAGGAAAAATTTTGATTTAAACAGTCCAAATTTAATTTCATATGGAATAAATACCAATTCTCCGGAAATCACATTAAGAGCAAATTTTAATAACAAAACAAATTCATGGGATGTTTATCTAAAACAGAATTTGTTATTTACGTTTAGATTAAAAAATTCCGGAAATCATAATGTTTTAAATGCACTTGCTGCAATTGCTGTAGGTAATTTAATGGGAATCAATCTTAAAAAAATCAAAACCGCCATAGAGAACTATCAGGGTGTTAAACGCAGATTTCAAGTCATTACAAAAACAAATGAAATTACAATAGTAGATGACTATGCACACCATCCCACAGAAATTATTGCTACTATCAAAGCTGCCAAAGAATTATGCCCAAAAAGATTAGTTATTGTTTTTCAGCCTCATCAGCCAAGAAGGTTACAGGACTTTTGGAGTGATTTCGTAGGCATCTTTAAGGAAGAAGATGGTTCTGTATTTATAACAGATCTATACATAGCACGGGGAGGTGAAATTAAAGGAATTTCAAGTAAGGATCTGGTTTGGGATATAAATAAACCAAACGTTAATCATCTACCCGGCAGTATTGAAGAAATTGCAAAACATTTATCAGCTTTTATAAAAGAAGGGGATTTTATACTTATAATGGGAGCTGGAAATATAACTGATCTGGGATCAAAATTAATGAATCTAAAGTCTGATACCAGTATGAGATTCAGGGAACAATTAATATAAGATAAAAAATGAAGACATTAGAAAAAACAGAACTCGGTCAATTCACAACCATGAAAATTGGCGGGGTTGCAGATAAAATTTGTTTTCCTTCGACAATTCGTGAACTTATAGATTTAATAGATAAGTTAATGTCAAAAAACGAACCCTGGTCTTTAGTTGGCGGAGGATCGAATATTCTTGCTTCTTCCCAGAATATTCCCGGCACTGTAATTTGTACAACAGGCTTAAATTTGATAGAACAGCTCGGTCCTGATCTTCTGATAGCTGGTGCAGGGGTACGATTACCAAGGCTTTCAGCTTATGCGTCAAAATTAAGTTTATCCGGAATGGAATTCTTTGAAGGAATTCCCGGTACAGTTGGCGGTGCTGTAGTTATGAATGCAGGTGCACACGGGCACAGCACAAATCAGATACTGGAAACAGTTACTGTTTTAGATTTAAAAAAAGGAAAAGTAGAAGTACTTACTCTAAAAGATATTATTTTTGGTTATAGAATTTCTACAATCAATCCACAGGAACAAATTGTTTTAAGTGCAAAATTTCGCATGGTTCCTGATACAGAAGCTGCAATAAGAACAAGGATGAAAGCAAACAATCTTGCCAGGCGAAGTTCACAGCCTATTAAGGATCCAAGCGCAGGATGTACATTTAAAAATCCGATTGAATTAAATATGCCAGCTGGTAAAATTCTGGATTCTATTGGTGCTAAAAACTGGACAATTGGTGCTGCACAGGTTTCATCAATACATGCAAATTTCATAATTAATCTTGGGAGCGCAGATTCGCAAGACGTATGTAAATTAATCAGCAAAATGCAGGAAAGCACGTTTGAAAAATATAATATTTTGCTAAAGCCAGAAATAAAACCTTTAGGAGTTTTTAAAGAATCAGAAGCAATTATTTGGACAAATGCAGATCAAACTACAAACAGTTCCTTTATAATTACAAAGTGACATGAAGCATCATATCTAATTTTATTATTTGTGTTATTTTATTGAAATTGTAAAGTATAAGATTAATATTTTAAAATGAAGTCAAAAACAAAATCAAAATCAAAAAAATCACAAGTTGTTGATAAACAAATTGAAAAAGAAAGCTCAGGAAAATCGTTAGTAATTGTCGAGTCCCCCGGGAAAGTAAAAACCATAAGCAAATTTCTTGGTAAAGATTTTTTAGTTCGGGCAAGCATAGGGCATGTCAGGGATCTGCCAGCAAAAGGACTTGGGGTAGATGTTAAAAACGATTTTGAACCAGTTTATGAGATTCTGGAGGCAAAAGAAAAAGTTGTTAAAGAATTAAAAGAACTGGCAAAAAGAGCAAATAAGATTTATCTGGCTCCAGATCCTGATCGAGAAGGAGAAGCAATTGCGTGGCACCTTTCTGAAATACTTGAAAAGCCAGATAAAACTGTAAGAATAGAGTGTAATGAAATTACAAAAGATGCTGTAAAAAGCGCTATTAAACATCCGCGAAAAATAAATATGGATCTGGTTGCCGCTCAGCAGGCAAGAAGAATTTTAGACAGACTTGTCGGATATAAGATCAGTCCACTGCTCTGGAGGAAGGTCGGTGGTAAATCCGCAGGCAGAGTCCAGAGTGTTGCTTTAAGGCTTGTAATGGAAAGAGAGAAAGAAGTTAATTCTTTTATTCAGGAAGAATACTGGTCTATTCATGCAGATTTACAAAAAGATAACATTTCATTTTCAGCAAACTTATACAAATGGGACGGAAAAACCATTATTACTCCTAAAGGCAAAGAAAGTAAAACAACTTTAATAATAAAAGACAAACAGTCTGCAGATAAAATTCTGGATGATTTGAAAGAGTCTAAATTTACAGTTAGCAATCTTGAAGAAAAACAAACTCAAAAAAATCCTCTTCCTCCTTTTATAACCAGCACACTCCAAAGAGCATGTGCAAATTTGCTTGGTTACACAGTAAAGAAGGTAATGAAAATTGCACAGGAGCTTTATGAAGGTATTGAAATCGGCGAAGAAGGTCCTGTAGGTCTTATAACTTACATGAGAACAGACAGTACCCGAATATCAAACGAAGCCCGGGAAGAATCCAGGGATTATATTTTAAAAACTTTTGGGTCAGAATATTATCCGCCTGAACCAAGGATATTTAAATCCAAAAAGAAAAATATTCAGGATGCGCATGAAGCCATAAGACCAACAAGTGTACTCAGAACTCCAAGTCAGATGAAACAATACCTGAGCTTAGAACAGTTTAGAATCTATAAAGTAATCTGGGAAAGATTTTTAGCAAGCCAGATGGCAGCAGCAAAACTATCCACAAACACTGTAGAAATTAAGGCGGGAAGAGGATTGTTTCATACATCTGCTACAAAAGTCTTATTCGACGGATTTTTAAGAGCATTTGATGCAGGTGATGAAGTAATAGAAGAAGAAGATAAAGAAATCGAAAAAGATCAAATTTTAGACGAAATTATAAGTTCACTTCCTGATTTAAAAATAAAAGATGCTCTTAAATTAATTTTATTAAATCCAAAACAACACTTTACTGAACCTCCAAGCAGATTTAATGAAGCAAGCCTTGTTAAAAAGCTGGAAGAGCTGGGAATAGGGAGACCAAGCACTTATGCAAGTACTATAAGTACAATCATTGACAGAAAGTATGTTCACAAAATCGATAAAAAAGCCCTTGCCCCTACAAAACTTGGAGAAATAGTAACAGAGCTTTTAGTAAATCATTTCCCCAGATATGTAGACTATGACTTTACTGCCCAGATGGAATTAAATTTGGATGAAATAGAAGAAGCAAAACAAAAATGGAAAAAAATGCTCTCTAATTTCTACGGCGACTTTACTGAAGTTTTGAAAAAAGCACAGACTGATATACAAAAAGTAGAAATAAAATCTGATTATAACTGTCCAAAATGCAGCAAACCAATGCTCCTCAGAGGTGGCAGGTTTGGTCCATTTTTAGGTTGTTCTGACTATCCTGAATGTAAAACAGTACTGAATATTTCAAAAGACGGTGTACCATTTCCAAAAGACAGAGAGTCTGAAGAAAAATGCCCAAAATGCGGAACTGCAATGACAATTAAACATGGTCCATATGGCGAATATTTACAATGCAGCAATGAATTATGTAAGCACAGAATGACACTTTTAAAAACTATTGGGGTTAAATGTCCAAAAGAAGGTTGTGAAGGTGAAGTTATAGAAAAAAGATCCAGACGTGGAAAAACATTTTATGGCTGCTCCATGTGGTCTAAAACAAAATGCGATTCAGCCTTTTGGGCTAGACCTGTTCCGGTAAAATGCCCGGAATGCAATTCTCTGCTAACTATTAAATCTACTGTAAAATCCACACAAGTTATTTGCTCAAACAAAGAATGTAAATTCAGAAGAGAAGCTACTGAAGAAGAAATTAAAAAATATTTAGTAATCTAAATTATCCTGTTCCTCGTTATTACCAGTAGGGAAAGGAGGTGGAATTTCTTCGCCCGGAGGTTCATCAAGTGGTACAGGTGATGGTGGATTAATTATTCCATCAGGCGGCCCCATAGGTATAGGCATTTGCATTTCTTCGTTTTGCAGCTCTGGTAATTCCCCGGCAGGTTCTTCCTGCGGTGGAGCTGGTACCTCTTCAACAGGTTTAGTTTCTTCTTCTTTTGGCTCTTCTTTTACAGGTTCTTTTGGTTCTTCCTTCGGTACAACTTCTTCTTTCGTTATATCAAGGAGAAACGGTGCCACAGGTTCTCCTTTTTTCCTTTTCTTATTTATAATTAATTCATCTGCAATTTTTACAAGATCATCTTTAGCTATTTCACCAACCTGTACTTTATAAACTGAGCCATCTGCTCTGACAAATCCTGTAGTTGGAATACCTCTTACCTGGAACCTGTTAGAAACCGGTGAACCATTTGCATCATCAACATCTATATTAATAAAAGTAACTTTATCACGATATAAATCTTTTACTTCACTAAAAACCGGCTTGTATTTTCTGCAATGCGGACACCACTCTGCAGTAAAAGCTATAGCTAGCGGAGTATGACTCTCCAGTGAAGTTTTTATCTCAGTTAAAAAGGTAGATTCAGGTAACCCATCAAACACAGAAATCTTTCCTTCTTTTTCTTTACATCCATATAAAAAAGCTGAGATTATCAAGCAACTTAAGACATAAAATATTTTTTGATTATTTTTAAATAGTTTCATTATTTTAAAGATCCTCCGACTTACTAAACTCTTCTGCTTAAGATAGTATCATTTGTATCAAGATTTTAGGTAATTGTGCAAATCCTGAAATGCTAGGATCATGTAAATGAAAAATAATCTTTTATTAAAAGGCGTTGAAATTGAATTATATGCAGGTACAGAAAGCGGTGAGGTTTTACCATTATCTGTAAAATTAAAAGAAAAATTTCCGGATTTTTCCCAGGAACCTGACCAGAGAAACTTTGAATATATTACAAAACCAAACCGTAATTACTATGAACTGTTTAAAGAAATTATAGAAACACGAATAAATATAAGAAACTATTTAAAGAGTCTTGGGAACTTAACATTAATTCCAGGAAGTACTATTGCTCTTCCTTTTAGTAAAGAGTTCTACTTCTCGAAACCAGGAGATCCTTACAGTGAGATAATTCTAGATACTTATAAGACAAAGGTAATTACTACAAGCATTCATATAAATATTGGAATAGATAATTATGACGATCTTTTTAAATGCTTATGTATCGTAAGGTTGTATACGCCTCTTTTTCTGGCACTTAGTGCTTCTTCTTGCTTTTATGACGGGATGATAACAGGATTTAAGTCCTATCGCTGGCATAACTTCCCAAAGGCTCCTTCCTTTGTACCTTTTTTTACAAAACATGAAGACTATATAACTTGGATAAATAAACAACTTGAAATAAAAAATATGTTTAACATAAGACACTTGTGGACAAGTATTAGGCCAAACGGTCTGGACAGACCTTATGACTTAAACAGAATTGAAATTAGAATCTGTGATTTTATAATGGATACCAGGAAAGCTCTTTCTATCGTTGCTTTGATAGAATGCATTATTCAGGATTATTTAGTAAATAAAAATTGGCCTAAAATATTACAGACAGATTTAAATAAACTAGTAACCATTTTTGAAAACCAGGAAGAACTAGTAGCAAAAGACGGATTAAATGCAAAAATCTGGAACTGGAAAGATGACAGTGAGGAAAAAGCCTCTAGCATAATAGAATCTTTATACAAAGAGTATAAAAAAACAGCAAAAGATATGAACATATTAGAGTATTTAAACCCTATACTTGAAATCTTGAAGGATGATAATGAAGCAACACAATTTATGAAAATGTACAACAAAACCGGTTCAATTGAAAAAACAATGCAGTATTTTATAGAACAATTTACTATTATAGATTTAACATCAGCTAACATGATAAAAGTTAAGTGAGTTTTTTATGAAATCCGCTATAGAAAAACTAAACACAGAAAGAGTTATTCAATGGCCGGATTTTTTCAGCATTATAAGTACAGAGCTTGAAATTCTGGAAGAAAATCTGGTAGTAAAACTGCCTGTTAAAAACAAATTTTTAAAGGAAGTGATAAGTTATATATTTTTATCGGGTGGCAAACGATTCAGACCAGCCATATCTTTGCTTATAGCAAAAGCAACCGGCGGCATTAAAGATAAACACATAACTGTTTCAGAAATTACAGAATTAATTCACACAGCCAGTCTCATTCACGACGATATAATTGACTCTGCAAAACTTCGCAGAGGAAAAGAAACCATAAACAGTTTATGGAATGACAAAATATCAGTAATAGCAGGAGATTTTTTATTTGGACAAGCTTCTGTAAAACTTGGAGAACTGGAAAACACTGAAATAGTAAAAATTTATGCACATGTTTTAAGTAACTTATGTGACGGTGAAATCGAACAATATTCACTTTTATTTAATCCGGGTATTACACTGGAAAATTACATACATAAATCCACTGCAAAAACAGCCAGCTTATTTGCTGCATGTTGTAAATCATCTGCCATGTTAAATAACCAGGATTCAAAAATAATTAAACAATGCAATGACTTTGGATTATCTCTTGGAATTGCATTTCAGGTAGTAGATGATATTCTGGATTTTACAAGCAGTTCAAATGAATCCGGGAAAGATGTTTGTTCGGATTTAAAAAACGGTCTTATTACTGCACCTGCCCTTTTTGCATTAACCAGTACAGATGAAAGAGCCAAACAGGTTAAAATATTAATTGAAAACAGATTTAACAACCATGAAAAAGATTTTGATAAAGCTATCAGATTAATATTTGAATTAGGCGGATGTGAAAAAGCCAGACAGTTAGCTATAAATTATATTGAGAGGGCAAAGGAAAATTTAAATTTTATTAAAGAGTCTGACATAAGAAAATATCTAATAATAGTTGCTGAGAGTGTAATTGAAAAAATCAAGATTTAGCTAATTATTGTTTTCTATATCTTCAATATTTTTTGTAACAGCCTTATATTTTTCAATTTCAGGGCTGTTAACAACCATCTGAACCACTAAAAAACATGCAGTTACAAATAAAATAAACGCTATTGCTAAATAAAAGTGATAGCTTTGTAAAAATTTTCTCCTCTGTCTGATATTTTCAAACCGTATACTTTCTGCGTCAGAACTGTTTTCAAATAACAGATTAAAATAATCAGCTTTACTTTCTGTATTTTTATATGCATGTCTTCGCTTAATATTTGGCAGATCTATTTTTGTTTTCTGATTAAATGATCGCATGTTTTTTATGACGGTATTAAAATTTGATTGTTTCATTCTTCTGTGCAGGTTCTGAATTCCTTATATAATAAGCTACATGGGTACCACAAGTTATATTTTTAAAAGAATACTTTCAGCTATTCCGCTTTTACTTATAGTTTCCATTATTAGTTTTTCAATTATTAGACTTAATATTACTATTAAAAATATAAACGTAAGTCTTTTACTATTTCCCTTACTCACTTTAATTTTCTTTTACTTTCTAACAAAGTTAAAACCCTGGTATGTTCTGGGTTTATCAAGTTTAATATTTTTTCTTTATTTTTCATGGCACCTGTCATTATTTAATTTACTGCCATTTGATATTTTTATTAAAAATAAAAATCTTATATTTGTAATAAATTTTTTATTTCTTAGCAGCTTTATGCTCCTATATTGGTTGCAGTCATATATCAATAAATCAACTTATGTTCCAAAAATTGTAGTGGGAATTTCTCTTTTAATTATTTCATGTTCGATCAGTGAAAAATATTCAATCAACATCCCTGTTTCTCCAATTATTTTAAAGGCAGGAGATCCGCTTGCAGACTTAAGATTTAACCCATCAATCAGCAGAGAAATATTAAAAACTGAAGAAATAAGACTAGGACTAAATGAACCCTGGCACATTCAATATCTCTTATGGTTAAAAGGTTTATTTCACGGTAACCTTGGTATTACACAACAAAATGAACCCGTCAGTGTAGTAGTCAGAAAACCAATATTAAACACTCTTTTGCTTAGTTTATGTACATTGTTTTGTACATGGTTTCTTGCAATACCGCTTGGAATATGGGCTGCATTAAAGAAAAATAAATTTACAGATAAATTATTAGCTATTCTGACGTCATGCGGAATGTCTACTCCTACATTTATCCTGGCAGTGTTAGGTTTGTTATTTGCATTAAATAGTCAGATACTTCCTGTGGGAAGTTTAACCAGTGTTAATTTTTACAGTATGAATTTATTTCAAAAGATTTTAGACCTTGTCAAACATTTAATACTCCCCACTACAATTCTTACTTTAATTTCAATAGCAGGATTACAAAGACAAATGAGAGCTAATTTGCTCGACGTCTTAAGACAAGAATACATAAAAACTGCAATTGCAAAAGGACTGCCTACTTCAAAGGTAGTTTACAAGCACGCTTTAAGAAATGCTATTAATCCGTTAATTACTATTTTTGGTTTTGAATTTGGAGCACTGTTAAGCGGTGCAGCACTAACAGAAACCATCCTTTCATATCCGGGGCTTGGTGCACTGACACTTGAAGCAGCCAGGAAAATGGATGTAAACCTGACAATGACCACCCTAATGATGGGTGCTGCCATGCTCATAGCAGGAAATTTAATCGCAGATTTACTTCTAAAGTTTGCAGATCCGAGGATTAGACTTGAAGGTTAATGAACATTATACAAAAAATCTGGAGTGATAAAATAGCAAGAATTAGTCTGATAATTATTTCTATTTTATACTTATTTATAATCTTTTGTGATTTTATTTCTCCCTATAATCCAAATTCAAGAGATCCAAAAGCCAGTTATTTACCGGCATCAGGAATTCATATTTTTGAAAATGGCAAACTTTTTCCTCCGTATATTTACAGAAGAATTTACATATTTGACGAAGCGGTTTTTACAAAACAAATTGTTGAAGATAAAACAAAAAAATATTTTATAAGATTTTTTACACGAGGCGATGAATACAAATTTTTTGGATTATTTTCATGCAATATTCACTTCTTTGGGACAGACAGGGGGCAAAGATTGTATTTATTTGGAACAGATAAAAACGGAAGAGATATTTTTTCCAGAATACTGCATGGCGGTAAACCCAGCTTAACTATCGGGTTTATAGGCTTGTTAATAGTTTTTCCACTTGGGCTTTTATATGGCGGGATATCAGGGTATTTTGGCGGAGCTTTAGATAATTTTATGATGAGAATAGCCGAGGCACTAATGAGTTTGCCATATTTTTATCTGATAGTTGTCCTGGCAAGCATCTTACCAGCAAATATTTCAAACTCACAAAGGTTTCTTTTAATTACAATTATTTTGTCATTTGTAAGCTGGGCAGGGCTTAGCAGGGTAATACGCGGACAGGTTTTGTCTATAAAAGAAGAAGAATATGTTCTATCAGCAAAAGCAATTGGGGTAAGTGATTTAAAAATTATTATGAAACATATAATTCCACAAACCACAAGCTACATAATAATTGCTGCCACACTTTCAATCCCCGGATTTATTATCGGTGAAAGTGCCCTGAGTTTTTTAGGAATGGGAATAACCCAGCCGGATCCAAGCTGGGGAAATATTTTAGCTGAAGGAAAAGAACTCTCTAACATGCTCCTTAGACCATGGATATTGCTTTTGCCGGCAGCATGTATTTTTACTTCTGTGCTGTGTTTTAATTTGATCGGGGATAAGCTAAGAGACATTTTAGATCCAAGAGGGTGAAAGATCAAAGCTACTTAAAGAAAAAAGCTCACAGAGACAAAGCCCTATGAGCTCATCAAAAAACTCTTTTATCAGTTATGCTTTGGTTTAATACAGCTTTTCAACAGCCTTCGTTATCACATTCTTACTGGCAAGAAGTATTATAACCAATACACCAATAAATAAAGCATTGCCCTGAGTTCCTGAGAGGCTAAGCTGCCCTAAAAAGTGGTTTATTGATGCTGCTAGTGGAGTAATAAGGTGGCCTAAGGCTGCAACTAGAGCAAACAGATTAATTGCAAGTCTTACTGTAGTTAGCCAGTTTTCACTCTTTGTAATAAATTTAGCCGCATATGCTGCAAAATTAGCTACTACACTACCTACTGCCACTATTAATGCTGCAATAATTGCATGAGGTATATAGCCAATTACCTGTCTTAAGAAATCCACTACGCTGGATAAATGTGCAAGATTTAATACAGCTATTAGTACAATAGCAGTTAAAAACCAGTGTATTGTTTCTCCTATTAATCCAGATGCACTAACCTTTACTCCTGCAAGTTTTGAAAAATGTGACAGGATAACTTTATCCAGCAAATCATCAATTTTCCCTTTTTTAATTACTACACCAATTTTATCCCCAATAAAGCCTGCTATCCATAAGCCTGCAACAAGTACGATGATTACTGTTACAAGTGGCAGCAAGTATGGGGATACCACTGACCATACTAATTTAAAGCTAATCTGCAGGTTATTCCATACGCTAGCAAAGATTCCATGTACAACATTCATGATTGACTCCTTTGTTTCTAATGACCATGTCATTTAGACACCCTGTATATGCCCTACAGTTCCAGGATTGTAACTAAAAAGAACGTCAGGAAGGTATTTTTTCGAATTTTGGTGCAAAAAGTGCAAGATTCCTCTGGCCAAAAGGGTTTCGTGGGGTTCCTGTCAGTTTAATTATTTATATTTGTTTAATCGGAAATTAAACAGGCTTTCTGCCATGATACTTTGACACAGGCCAATATATAGAATAAAAAATTCCAAGGGTAATAATTAAATAACAAAGCAGTCTTGTCTGATTAAAAAACAAAAATATTGAAATTAAAAGATACTGTTCCCCAATGTGAAACTGTAAGATGGGGATTGATTTATAGATTTTTTCGCCTAACGAAAATACCAGGTTTAAAGCTCTGATTAAAACTGTTTTCTTTGCTTTACTTTTTTCTTTTCTGTCAGCAGCTTCCAGTTTTATATCCTGATTCACGTAGTAATCAAACAAATAAACAAAAAACAAACTGGTCATGGTTAAAGGCCATATTTTCCAATCTTCATAAATTCTATAATGCCCAAATGCAATTGAAAAATAAATTAAAAAATCTTTTATACGGTCAGTAACCCTGTCATACCAGGCACCGAAATTACTGGATTGCTCTCTGTATCTGGCTAACTGCCCGTCCAGGCAATCCAGTATAAAAACCAGCTGAATAAGTACAGCTCCAATCACTAAAAAAATCGGCAACCCAGCTGAAATAAAAGCCCCTGCGATAATACATAAAAACAAAGATGAGGTTGTTACACAATTTGGTGTAATCCATTTAACATCACAAATAAAAATTAAAAAAGTATTTGCTATTTGCCCGGAAAATATAGAAGCCCACCAGCCATCTTTTTTTTTAACTGCGTTTTTTATTTTTTCTCTGTCTGGCAAAGTTTTTCCGTTTCACATTCACTCATATAAAATGTTTCATTAATCCCCGGATATTTCCCGTTTTGAACATCAAAAATAAAATTCTTTACAGCTCTCTCTGATTCTTTTCCGATTTCTGCATATCTTCTTACAAAACTTGGTTTAAAATCTACATATTTCCCAAGCAAATCATCTGTAACTAATATCTGCCCATCACAGCCTAAACCAGCTCCAATACCTATAGTAGGAATATCTAAATTTTCAGTAATTAAATTTGCGGTCTCAGAAGGTACCATTTCCAGGACAATTGCAAAACATCCTGCACTCTGTAAATCTTTTGCCTGCTTTAAAAGCTCTTCAGCATGATCTGCGGTTTTTCCCTGCACTCTGTTTCCACCAAGAGCATTTACTGACTGTGGTGTAAAACCAATATGTCCCATAACCGGTACACCAATGGACACCATTTTTTTAATAGTTTTTAAAATGTCTTCTGAAGCACCTTCCAGCTTTACAGCCTGTGCTCCGATCTGAAGACACTTACCAGCATTATAAATAGCTTCTTTTTTACTTACCTGATAACTTAAAAATGGAAGGTCAACTACTACTAATGAATTTTTAACTCCTCTAACAACAGCTTTTGCATGATGTAGCATTTCATTTATGGTTACCGAAAGAGTATTTTCATATCCAAGTGCTACCTGAGCCAAACTATCTCCTACTAAAATAACATCTACACCAGCATTATCTAAAACCTTTGCAGCGCTGTAATCATAAGCTGTTAAAGCAATTATTTTCCTTTTTTGTTTTTTATATTCTTTTATTGTGTGAGTGGTAATACGCATAAGTAATATAATACAACATTAAAACGTAATTGCAAATTATAGCGACTGGCCTGCTAATAAAGCAGCACCCAAAAGCCCAGCATTATTTCCTAAAACACTTTTTTCAATGTAAACAGATTTTTTAAGTGCAGGTAAAACCAGCTGTGCAGTTTGTTTTTTTAAATATTTCAAATCAACCTGCTCTGATAATCCGCCAGATAAAATTATCTTCTCAGGATCAAATACCTGAAATAAATTACAAATTCCTTCTGCTATGTAAAAATGCCAGTCTTCTACTACTCGTACAGCAAAAATATTGTTTTTATTTTTAGATTTTGCAAGTTTAAATAAATCCTTTGTAGTAATTTTTTTATATTTATCCGGGAAATAATGTTTAATAAGAGCATATAAACCATTTCCGGAAGCATATGCTTCAAGACAGTCATACCTCCCACATGTACAAAGCCTTTGTTTTGTGTAGCTTAATTTAATATGTCCTATTTCACCTCCTGCAAAATGGGCTCCACGAACTAGTTTTCCATTTACTACTACACCACCACCTATTCCTGTCCCTAAGGTAATCATAAGAAGTGGATTTGCACCACGAGCTGAGCCTATCTGATACTCTGCATAAGCAGCAGCGTTTGCATCATTTTCCACTACTACAGGCAGTTTATATTTTTTTTGTAATATCTCTTTTACTTTTGTACCCTGCCAGCCAGGAATATTTCCTGTAGAGCCTACAATTCTTCCTTCATCACTTACCATCCCTGCTGTTGAAATTCCAATGCCACTTATTAAATATTTTTTTGCAACCTTTTCATAAAACTTTTCAGCCACATTTAATATTTTTTCTCCTCTTGGAGTCTGTATTGTAAAAACAGGAGTAGCCAACCTTCCGCCAGAAACAAGTGCACAGGCTATTTTTGTACCACCTATGTCTACTCCCATTATTGTTTTTTTTAAATTAGTTTTTTTCATTTTTTATGTCTTCTATTTTTACAGTTAACATCCCTGCACTTGCAATTATCAAAATTATACTAACAATCTGTGCGCCCGGAATATTTCCCAAAAAATAAAGGCTATCAGTTCTTAAAAACTCCAGAAAAAACCTTATTACGGAATAACAAAGTAAATATGTCCAGAAAGTCCTTCCAGGCTTATCTTTCCAAGATAAATATTTTTTATATAAAAAGACAAAAATAATAAAATCTAAAATTGATTCATATAAAAACGCAGGATGAAAAAAATCGTTATTCAAATATAAGTCCGGTCTGAATTCTTTCGGAATGTAAAGTCTTAAAAAAGAATTTGTAACAGGTTTTCCAAAAGCTTCATTATTAAAAAGATTTCCCCACCTGCCAATTGCCTGACCAAGAGGAGTAATCACAGCAATAACATCTATATAACTATAAAAAGAAATCTTTTTAACTTTTGCATAAATAATGGCAGCAAGTATGGCACCAAAAATACCACCATGAATGGATTGTCCGCCATGCCAGATTTTTGGTATTTCATCCAGATGTCCTTTAAAATAATCCCAGCTTAAAAATACAAAATATAATCTGGCAAATACAACACCTGAAAGTAAAATAAAAAAAATCAGGTTACTGAAATGATTTATATCTAAATTATTTCTACAAATCAACTTTTCAGCCAAAGAATAAGCCAATAAAAATGCAATTCCAATTAAAACTCCATACCACCTCACAGGATAAGAACCTATATGAAAAGCTACTGGACCAGGCGAGGATAAAGTAATAAGTAGGGGCGTATCATGGTACGCCCAGGTAAAAAAATTATTTAACATCATAGATCCCTTCTTGTTTAAAAATCACAAAAAATGTTTTAAAAATAATTTTTAGGTCAAGTAATAAATTCCAGTTTTTTGCATACCAGGAATCTAACTCAAGTCTTTTTTTATAAGATAGGGCATTTCTTCCGTTTACCTGTGTCCAGCCTGTTAGTCCAGGTTTTACAAGCAACTTGTCAGATTCATTTCCTGTAAATTCTTCCACCTGAGACGGTAGTGCTGGCCTTGGTCCTACTATAGACATATCACCAAGTAAAACATTTATTAATTGCGGTGTCTCATCAAGACTGGATTTTCTTATAAAGTGCCCGACTTTAGTAACTCTTTCATCATCCGGACCAGATACCAAAATATTTTTTTCCGAACCAACATACATAGATCTGAATTTATAGCAGTTAAATTCTTTTCTTCTTAAACCTGCTCTTTTGTGAATATAAAAAATCGGGCCTTTGGAGTCTAACTTAATCGCAATTCCAATAACAATCCATATCGGTAACATAAGTAAAATTCCAAAAAATGAAAAAAATATATCTGTTACTCTTTTAATAAACAAACTCATAAGTTAAACTCTCTGAGTTAAATTTAAGACACTAAGCATCTCTCTTAAACCATCTTCAATATTATATTTGCAACTCCAATTTAATCGGGATTTAATTTTATCAGTATTAAGGTACAAGCCTTTATATTCCTTATGCGGATATAATAAATTCGTTTCTAATACTGGCTTAGGTGCACTGGAAAAATATTTATATAAAATGTCCAGAATTTCTTTTAAAGTAAGAGCTTTTCCTGATCCAAGATTAAATATTTCATTTTGAATATTTTTTTGTATGGATAGAACTATTGCATTAATAACATCATCTATATAAATAAAATCAGAAAATGAATTCAAACTGTTAAAGACAACAGGTGATTCATTGTTCTTCATCCGGTTTATAAACTTGGCAATAACTCCTGATTTCTCATAATTCTGCCCAAGTCCATAAATACTTGAAATTCTAAATATTAAATAATTTAAACCACTTTGGGTAATAATTTTCTCTGCTTCTAATTTATTTTTTCCGTAAACTGAAATTGGTTTTGCAGTTTGTGTTTCAACAACAGGCAGATTTTCCGGTAAACCATATACTGCCTGGCTGGAAAGATAAATAATAGTAATATTTTTAAACTTATTTAATGCCTGTATAAGTGTTTTTGTAGAAAGTACCGTATCTTTATATTCTTTTTCCTTATTTTCTTCTGCTCTTAAAATATTTGAGCCACTTGCAAAATGACAGACTATATCAGGAGAAAAATCTTTAATTATATCTTCCAGCTTAGAATCAGATAAATCAATTTTGTAATCTTCGTTTTTATTTCTTCCGACTGTTACTATGTCACAATCATCCAAATATCTTTTTAAATGAGAGCCGATAAAACCTGCACCACCTGTGATTAGTATTTTTTTTTTCATTTATCGTTTTTCCAGATCTCTTATCTCCTGAATACGCCTTTGGTGCCTGCCACCTTCAAAATCTGTCTCAAGCCATGTTTTGACAATGTCTTTAACAGTCTCCAGATTTAAAATTCTCCCGCCAAGAGTTAATATATTTGAATTATTATGCAGGCGGGCTAGCTTGGCAGTTTCAACATTAAAACAGTTAGCTGCAATTATACCTTTTATCTTATTAGCTGCAATTGACATCCCTATTCCGGTTCCACAGATTAAAATACCCCTGTTTGGATTTTTAGCAGCTACTGAAGCAGCCAGTACTTTTGCAATAAGAGGATAATCCACTGAATCCGATGAGTTGGTTCCAAAATCAGTTACTTCATAACCTTCAGATTCCAGCAACTTTTTAATTTGTTCTTTTAATTCAAAACCAGCATGATCAGATCCAATTGCAATTCTCTTTTCATTTTCCATTGCTTTTCCTTCACGATTATTCTATAGCAAAAAAAACATAACGGGATGCTTTTTTGATAAAACATCCCGTTATATATATCATTAACTTACTTATCTGCTTTTTCTGCTACATCTTTTCTTGGATTTGGATTTTGACTTTGATTTTCCACATGTCCAAGCAGTTTTCTTTGTCATAGGCTCTAAAGTTAATTGTGGCAGTCTGCCAGAAGCAACTGCTTCTTTTAATTCAGAACCTGCTGAAAATGCAGGAGCTTTCTTTGCAGGAATTTTAATTTTTTCTGTTGGTCTTTGGGGATTAACTCCCATTCTTGCTTTTCTTTGTCTTCTTTCAAAAGTACCAAAGCCAACAAAGGTAACTTTTTCACCACGGGCCAGAGCAGCAGATACATTATAAATAATGCCTTTAATTGCACGATCTACATCTGCTTTTGACATTCCAGTTGTCCTTGCAACTGCATCAACTAATTCTGATTTATTCATTTAAGATCCTCCTTATTTTTATTAGGCCTGCGTACAGGCTCTGAATATGCTACAAAAAGTATCTCCTATACCATTTTGTAGTATGGCCCATAAGAGCCTTTATTTATCAGGGTTTAATTGGGGACTCCAATTACCACTCATGAAGTATGACAAAGAATATAAACTAAGTCAAGGGTGTAAAGTAAAATTGTGCAGAATAGTTTTAAATCTGTTACATTAGATCTATGACTACTACCACAAACGCACTTAGTGAGCACTTTGCTGAAGTTATATTTTCCACAAATGAAATGCTCATCGCTCAGTGCTATAAAGAAGAATTATCAAGCAAACCTCTAAAAAGCAGTGTTTTTCAAGGTTCTACAGTAAAAATTGTTAGTTCGTATGACAGTTCTTACGTAGCTTTTGGTTTAATTGCAAAAATAAACAATTCAAGCCTGGACAGTGTACACAAGCCCTCTGCATTAGGCTTAACTTCAAAAGAATTAGAACACTTACAGCCACAGGTTTTTGACTTGTTAAGAAAAGAACTGGAAATTTACTTGTTTGCACATACAAAAGGGGAAGGAAAAATTTATAATTATCCACCCTTAAAGCCAATGATGATTCATGATTTTGTCTTACAAACCACAAATGACGAGGTTTTAAAGCTCACTGAAGATACATCAAGTCTTATTAATTTAATTAAAAGGAACCAGCTTAAGCCTGATCTTTTATCAAATGTTATTAATCTTGGTTATAAACTTAGAAAGAGTAACTATGATTACCTGGTTAAAACTGGGCAGGGATTGTCGCTTGCATTTGCTGATGAATTCGATTCCTTAATTCAAGTCCTTAAAAGGCTTTCAAAAGACACTTAACAACAATACAAATTTATTCAGACTGTATGTACATGAATTAATCCAATCAGGGTAATTACCCTATTCACAAAGTAATTTTTATCTACTACATTTAGCAACTCTATGTTAAAGATATTTGCTCAATTTATAGATCTTATATTTGAAAATTCCTGTGTAATTTGTAACAAATTTTCGAGACAGGATCTTATATGTAAGAGTTGTGAAAGTAGTTTTGTCATTAGGAATGAAAGTAGTAGTATCAAATCATTTCAAGAAATTAAAGTCTATAGCTGGGGATTTTATGATGGAAACTTAAGAGATGGAATTATAGCTCTCAAAGCCGGAAAGAAAAAACTTACAAATTATTTTGCAAACAAATTAATAAATTTCTGGAAAACTCTTCCTCAAAACGTAACTAACAAAAACTATTTAGTAATTCCGGTCCCGTCTCATAAAAAAAGAATCAAAGAAAGAGGTTACTGTCAAGCCACTCTAATAGCTGCAAATTTTGCACAAACATTGGATCTGAGTTTTACAAATAATTTGATTATAAGAAAAAAACAAACCAAATTTATGAATAGCTTGGTTAACCGGGAAGAAAGAATAAAAAATATTAACGATGCATTTGAAATTATAAATTCTATAAACGTAAAAGATATTTTAATCATTGATGACATTCTTACATCAGGAAACACTTTGTGCGAGATAGCAAAAACTGTTCACAAGAAATTTCCGGAGATAAATATTCTTGGATTAACTGTAGCAGCAGGAGACAGATATAGCATATAGCACTACTTCCATATACTATTCCTTTATAACCACCATAGGGCCTTCTTTTGCACCTTCTATAAATTGCTTTGCATACGGGTCTTCCCCGCTAAATAAATTTTCACTATTTCCTTCCCATACAATTTTTGCATCATAAAGAAGTATTACACGACTGGATATCTTTTTTATTACGTTTAAATTATGTGTGACCAGAATACTCGATGCTTTTAATTCGTACTGAAGTTTTAAAATATAATCCACAATTATATTTGAAACCACCGGATCAAGACCGCTTGTAGGTTCATCATAAAGTATTATTTCCGGATCGTTTATTATTGCCCTAGCCAGACTAACTCTTTTTTTCATTCCTCCTGACAGCTCATCAGGTCTAAGATTTTCCATGCCAGATAAGCCAACTATCTTTAACTTTTCTGTAACTTTTTCTTTGATTTGCCAGAATGGTACTTTTTTGTTCTGATTTATAAGCGGAAATGCTACATTATCAAACACGCTCATAGAGTCAAACAAAGCAGCACCCTGAAAAACCATTCCAAGATGCGTAGTCGTAAGAATAACTTCACCAGAATCAGGTTCGTCCAAGCCGGAAATAATTCTAAGCAGTGTAGATTTCCCTGAACCTGAAAATCCAATGATGAGTAAAATTTCGTTCTGACAGACATTAAAACTTATATTATCAAGCACTTTCTTTTTTCCAAAAGATTTACTTAAGTTTTTTATTTCTACAATTGGTTCAGGCACTGATTTTATTTTTTTTGATTGATTCTCGAATTCTGATCGCATCTCTTAGGAGATCTTCTGCCTTATCCAGAGGAACCATATTAGGACCATCACTTAATGCATTATCAGGATCGGGATGTGTTTCCATGAATATCCCATCGCATCCTGCTGCTACTGCTGCTCTCATAAGAGCCGGAATAAATTCTCTCTGGCCGCCTGATTCTGTACCAGCTCCACCAGGTAACTGTACAGAATGCGTAGAATCAAAAATCACCGGTACCCCAAACTTATGAATAATATCAAACGATCTCATATCCACGACAAGATTATGATAGCCAAACGATGTTCCTCTTTCTGTAATTAAAATATTTTCATTTCCTGTAGAGTGTGCTTTTTTAACTATGTTTAAGGCATCATCTGGTGCAAGAAATTGTCCTTTTTTTATGTTTACTACTTTTCCTGTTTTTGCTGTTTCTAAGATTAAATTTGTCTGTCTGCATAAAAAAGCTGGTATCTGAATAATATCAAGCACATCCTTTACAAGATCAATTTCACTTATTTCATGTACATCAGACAGAATAAATACCCCAAGTTCTTTTTTTACACCGGCTAAAATCTCAAGTCCTTTTTCTATACCATGACCCCTAAAACTGTTTACAGAAGTACGATTTGCTTTGTCATATGAAGATTTAAAAATAAAAGGTAATTTTAATTTTTCACAAATATTTTTTAATTTTTCTGCAGTTCTGAAAACCAAATCTCTGCTTTCAATCACACATGGTCCGGCAATAACCGGAAAACTATCTTCAGTACCCCATATAATATTTTTTAGTTTTACTGGCTTCATACATTATAAATGATAGCGCACTAGCCGACTTCACTCCTGGTCTCAAGTGCTCTTATTAAAGTAAGTTCATCTGCATATTCCAGCTCAGATCCCGCCGGTAGTCCGAATCCAAGCCGTGTAATTTTCTTACAGACAGGAGAAAGAATTCTGTGAAGATACAGTGTAGTAGCTTCACCTTCTACACTTGTGTCCAGGGCAAGTATTATTTCACTTATATTATTCTTACTGACTCTTTTTAAAAGCTCCGTAATAGAAAGATTTTCAGGACCTATTCCGTCAAGCGGTGAAATTAATCCTCCTAAGACATGATAGGTTCCTCTAAAAGCATTTGTTCTTTCAATAGCCATTAAATCCTTTGGCTCAGAGACTACACAAATAGTTCCAGTATTTCTTGAAGTGTTTGAACAAATTTCACATGAACCATCAGCACTCAAGTTTTGGCAGATAAGGCATCTTTTGATTTGTATTTTGGCATTAAGAATAGCTTTTGAAAGTTCTTCGACATGAAGCAGATCACGATTTAAAACATGAAATGCCATTCTCTGAGCTGACTTTGGTCCAACACTTGGAAATTTCTGAAACTCTTCAATAAGTTTTAATAGTGGCTTCGGGAATGACATTTTTTATAGTGGCGGAAGTCCTCTTCCACCTGTAAGTTTACCTAATTTTTCCTGAGAAACAGCTAAAGCTTTACCAGAGGCATCCCGAAAGGCAGAAAGAATTAAATCTTCTAAAGTTTCCACATCGTTTGGATCAACTGCTTCTTTTTTAATCTTAAGATCTTTCACTTCACCATGAGCAGTCATTAATACTTCCACCAGTCCATTTCCGGAAACTCCTTTTACATCAACTTTTCCAAGCTCCGTTTGAGCCTGCATTAAAGATTTTTGTAACTCCTGAGCTTCTTTTAGCATTTTTTGTATGTCCATATTATTTCTCCAGTAAATATTTAAATATTGTAACAGCAAAGATGCACCGTCAGCACATTTTAACTGTTTTAATAACAATGATTCTTAAATTTATTAACTACTCTTGTGCTTTTGGTTTGCAGCAGCAAATTTCATTTTCTTTATTTTGCTCATATCCGGCACTGCACACTTTACCAGGCTCAGGTGGAAGATAGTGTCCATCTGCAAAGTCATTATTAACACAAAAACCCCTACACTCATCATCTAAATCATTGGCATAAGATGGTAAATTAAAAATCAGGCCGATTAAAAACAAAAAACAAAATATTGTTTTGTTTAAACTCATAATTAATAACCTCATTTAGAAGTCCAAAGGTTCGCCATTATCTGACATATGCACCAAGTAAATATACAAACTTCAGGGAGAACCCCATGTAGAGGCATGGCAACCATGCCTCTATACCAATTAATGTTATTAATTTGTTAAAAATGAAACAACCTCAGGTAATGCCTGCTCCTGCCCTACTGCCATAACATGAATACCACCTATACCAGTATTTTTTAACTCATTTACAATCTCCCGGGCTATGATTAAACCTTCCTGTCTTTGCTCTTTAGCACCTTCAATCCGCTTCATGGTTTTTTCCGGTACAGTTACTCCGAAAACTTTTTCATTCATAAAACTAGCCATTTTAAGACTTTTTAGAGGTGTAATTCCTATTATTGTTTTTTTTGCAAACTCTCCAAGCAATTCAATAAACTTTTTTATCTGATCAATTTCATAACAGATTTGCGTTTGCACAAAATTTACTCCCAGACTAAATTTTTCTTTAATTAATTCTTGTTGTTTAAGTAAGTCCGGGATACCTGGATGAGCAGTACAGCCTATTAAAAAATTTGTTTTCCCTTTTAATCCATTTCCTGTCATATCAAAACCGTCATTTAATTTTTTTAAAACTTTTATAAGCCCAATAGTTTCAAGATCAAAAACTGCTTTTGCATCAGGATGATCTCCGCTCTTTGGATCATCACCTTTCATTGGCAAAACATTTTTTATTCCCAGTGCTCCTGCACCGAGACAGTCAGCCTGAATTGCAATCCTGTTTCTGTCCCTACAAGTTAACTGCCAGATAACATCAACATCTTCTTTAAGCAAAAAATGTGCAGCCGTTAAAGGGCACATCCTCATATTTCCACCCTGACCATCAGTTAAGTTAACTGCATCAACTAAGTTTTTTAGTAAAATCGCCATTTTAGAAAGATTCGATACGTCTGTACCTTTTGGTGGAGCTAATTCGCAGGTAATGATAAATTTTTTTTGATTAAGAGCTTCAGCTAAAGTCATTTCTAAATTTTTACTCCCTGTTTGCTGACTTTCCAAAAATCAATTACACTAATCTAAGATTATAGCTCAGTGGTAAAAATAAAAAGAATATAGTAAGGAAAAATTATCCCGTGCTCTGGAGAAAATTATCAAGAGATATAGGAATAGATTTAGGAACGGCAAACACACTTGTCTGTACTTCCGAGCGGGGAATTGTTTTAAGAGAACCATCAGTAGTCGCTGTAAACAATGAGACAAAAGAAGTTTTGGCAGTTGGTGAAGAAGCAAGAGCTATGATTGGCCGTACTCCTTCTCATATAATTGCTACCCGGCCGCTTCGGGACGGAGTAATTGCAGATTTTAGGCATGCAGAAATGATGCTTAGATATTTTATAGACAAAGTCAATGGCAAAAGTAACTTCGGAAGACCTCTTGGCAAGCCAAGAGTTGCTATTGGAATACCATCAGGAATTACCGAAGTAGAAAGAAGAGCAGTAAGAGAAGCTGCAGAAAATGCAGGCGCCGGGCCTGTGTATCTAATCGAAGAACCTATGGCAGCAGCTATTGGTGCCAGCTTACCTGTAGCAGAGCCGATTGGAAGTATGATAGTGGATATTGGCGGCGGAACTACAGAAGTAGCTGTAATTTCACTTTCAGGAATAGTAGTCAGTGAATCAATTCGTGTAGCTGGTGACGAACTGAATGAATCCATAATCCAGTACATGAAAAAAGTTTATAACCTTGCAGTGGGAGAAAGAACTGCTGAAGAAATCAAATTCAGACTGGGTTCAGCTTTCAAAACAAATGATGACAGTGATAAGCTGGAAGTCCGCGGGTTAAATTTGATAAATGGACTTCCAAGAACTGTTGTAATAGGAAGACCTGAAGTCAGGGAATCCATGCAGGATCCACTGGCTTCAATTGTAGAAGCTGTAAAGAGAACCTTGGAAAGAACACCTCCTGAACTTGCAGCAGATATTTATGACAGAGGGATTGTAATAGCCGGCGGCGGTGCACTTTTAAACGGATTAGATGAACTTATTTCTCACGAGACAGAAGTACCTGTGCACATTGCAGAAGATCCACTTTCATGTGTAGTCGTGGGTACTGGAAAAGTTTTAATAGATAAAACATTACGAAGAATCCTGGATGCATCAGTTCAATACAACTAGCCCAAGACATGTTTTTCAAAAAACCACTCTTTATTCAAAACATAAAACCTAAAACTATTTTTACGATTTTTTTGTGGTTTGTAGTGGCCTGGGTTTTATCAAAACCGCTTCAAGAAATCGGGAAGACTATATACAGTTCAATCGGGTTATTCACAAATAATACATTTGAAGTTATAACTCATGGAAAATCAATAACTGAAGAACTTATTACTTCAAAAAAGCTAGTCAAAGAACAAGAAAAAACAATTTCTCTACTTAAAATAAGAACAAACTACCTGGAAAGTCAAAATAAAAATACAAACAACTTAAAAGAGCTTTTAAATTTAAAACGGAATATAAGGTACAAAACTATCTCAGCAAGTGTCATAGGACGAAGCCCTGACAGCTGGCATAAACAAATAGTTCTTGATAAAGGAGAAGATTTAAAAATTAAATCAGGAGATTCTATTGTTTCAGCAAAAGGTATTATTGGACAGGTAATTGAAGTAAATAGAAATACATCTGTAGTTCAGCTAATCTCTGATCCCAGCTATAGGCTGGGATGCAAGATAAAAAAAAGAAATATATTTGGCATCCTTTCAGGAAAAACAAATTCTATTGGCCTGCTTGAATTTATTCCAGTTGGCTCTAAAGTCAAAGTGGGAGATCTTATAGAAACTTCAGGAATTGCAAGCAGAGGACTCTTCCCATCTTATCCGCCAGGCCATCTGGTAGGAAAAATAAGCAAAATCAGTAAGAAAAAAAGCAAAGCATCGGATCTATATATAGAAGTAACACTTTCTGAAAATTTAAATTCTATAAGTGATGTGCTAGTATTTTCGCCGGATTAATGAGCTATAATAAATTCTCGCTGTTAGGTATGGCAAAGCTCTTACAAACCTGGTCAGGTAGGAAACTAAGCAGCCATAAGTAAAGTATTTTGGGTATACCTAATGGCATTTTTTTAATGCCGCAGACAAGCTGCGGCTTCCGTCAGCAATCCCTTTCGCTATACGCAGCGACCTAAGTAATGTTACAAGTGAGGGTTGTCCTTCGACAACCCGAACGCCAATGAAGATCCGCCATAAAATAAAGTCCAAAAATTACAACTAATTTACTGGATATCCCTGAAAAATCAAGATATCCCTATTCCTAACGATTTAATTTAACAATTTACGGGAAGTTTATTTATATCAAGTAAGCTTTGGTAAGTTATTATATTATTCGTTAGCTAAAACTATGACAACAAAAAAATATTTATTAGGAGAAATTTTAATTTCACTTGGAGTGTTGACTGAAGTACAGCTAAATCTTGCATTAAAAAAACAGGAAGAAATGGATGCTCAGGGTAAAGAACACAAACCAATAGGGCAGATTCTATTAGAACATGGGTTTATCTCTCCAAATGACCTGATTGAAGCAATTAAAATTCAGACAAAGCAAAAAGAGCCGATATAAGTTAATTAGAGGATAAGATAATTTTTCCTCAAAAAAAAAGACAGAAGTTAATTATTTCTTTAGTCCTAAAGAAATTAATATAACTTGTACACATGTTTGTATTGGGTAAGAAATAAATGAAAAAGTTTATATGGTTGTCTTGTGTCCTTCAGTTCATGATAATTTCCTGCCTGGGCTTTAATTTTAGCGCCGGCGCCATTCAGGAACAGAAATTAAAATCTCCGCGGACAGATAGCCCGAAAGATATTATTTTAAAAGGAACAGTAAAAGAAGATGTAAGCGAAGCAAAACAACTGACAGGAATTGGTGTAATAGGAATACGCTTCATACACCAATCAGGATTTCCATCTTATATAGAACAAATTTATTCAAACTCACCTGCTTCCAGAAGTGGCTTAAGGCCAAAAGATTTAATCTTTGCAATTGACGGAATAAGAACAGATCGCTTAAATTCTGACAGTGTATATCAATTGTTAGCTGGAGACCCGGGAACAAAAGTAAAAATTTTTATTACACGCGGCCAATCTATGTTTAATATAGAATTAGTACGCGAAGATCTGGCAAATCTGTCTCCGGAAGTTCAAAACAGGTATTTATCAGGACCTATTGCTGTTCCTTTTAGTACAAAAGATTACCTACCATATCATTAGGGTTTCACAAATCGTAGGCGAGGCTAATTAATCTCGCCTACGTAATATTGTGCATGTTAAAATAATCAAGCTAATATAGAATAAGAAAACAGGAGTATAAGGAAATAAGTACTGCAACAATGACAACCCCTGAAATTAAAGATTTACTTGAAGCTGGTGTACACCTTGGTCACCAAAGAAAAAAGTGGAATCCGAAAATGGAGCAATATATTTATGGTGATAAAAATGGTGCCTGCATAATTAATCTGGTTAAAACATCGGAGTTACTCGAAAAAGCTTGTATATTTTTAAAAGAAGCTGCTGCTCAGAAGAAAAATATTATTTTTGTTGGTACAAAGCGGCATATTTCAGAAATAGTTAAAGAAGAAGCTGTCCGGTGCGGGACTTATTACATAAACAGACGCTGGCTTGGCGGACTGTTAACAAACTTTGACACAATAAGACAAAGATTAAACAGGCTTAGGGAGCTGGAAGAAATGCAGGAGACAGGAACTCTTGCACATACGAATAAAAAAGAGCTTTCAGTATTTAATAAAGAACTGGAGAAATTACAAAAAACTCTTGGCGGTATTAAAAACATGCGCGGTAAAGCAGATATATTATTTGTAATCGATCAGCAAAAAGAAGAAATTGCTATTAAAGAGGCACAGGCCATAGGCTTAAAAGTCGTTGCAGTTATAGATACAAACTGTGATCCGCAGGGGATTGATTATCCCATTCCCGGTAATGATGACTCGATAAGATCAGTGAAACTAATTATAGGAGCAGTAGCAGATGCCATTATCGAAGGACATGAAGGTAAAGTTCCTGATGTTCACAAGTCAAAAAACGGTTATGTGAAGAAATTACCAAATATTATTCAGCAGCCTGTAAAAACAGTTCAGGAAATTTCTGTTCCAATAGAACAGGAATCAACTTAAATACTCTGGAGAGAAAAACTATGACATTCAGCGCAAAAGATGTAGCAGATCTCAGACTTAAAACAGGTGCAGGCATGATGGAGTGTAAAAATGCACTTACTGAAGCAAAGGGAAATATCGAAAAAGCAGGAGAGATTTTAAGACAAAAAGGACTTGTCGCTGCAGCAAAAAAATCTGAAAAAACTACTTTAGAAGGAATTGTAATCAGTAAAATATCAGGCGATAAAAAAAACGGGGCAATCCTTGAGTTAAATACACAAACAGACTTTGTAGCAAAAAATGAAAAGTTTATAGAATTAGCTTCAATAATGCTTGATGCAATTTTAAGCAATAAACCGGTTTCGGCAGAACAAGTACTTCTTTTAAAAGCCAATGGAACACTAATGTCAGAGCTGGTTTCCAGCCGGATTGCAACACTCGGTGAAAATATTCAGCTAAGAAGGTTTGAATTGTTTGGGTTAGGAAATGAAGGCGGTATCATCAGCACTTATATTCATCCTGTTGGAAACAAAATTGGTGTATTAATTAAGTTAGTTACAAGTCCAGATATTACTACCTGTATCGTGGAGCTTGAAGAATTAGCAAAAAATATTGCAATGCACATAGCTGCATCACAGCCTCAGCCTGAATACATTAACAGTACTACTATTCCAAAAGATGTAATTGAAAATGAAAGAAGAATTGAGCTTGGTAAAGAAGACCTGGTTAAAAAAACAAAAGAAATTGCAGAGAAAATTGTTCAGGGAAGACTTGATAAAATTCTTGCTCAAAGATGTCTAATGTCACAGCCATATATAAAAGATCCAAATATAACCATAGAAAAGTTAATTAAAGAAAAAAGTAAACAATTAAACACAGATATTAAGGTATCCCACTTTGTACGATACAATGTAGGCGAAGTACTTGAAAAAGACACTTCAAAGGAAAAAGCTGCAGTAAGTATCACTTAAACGAAAATGTCAAAGCCAGTTTATCAGAGAATATTACTTAAATTATCAGGCGAAGCCTTAATGGGAAATCAAACCTCCGGCATTGATCCAAAAATTGTAAACCAGATAGCACAGGAAATAAAAAGTGCACATGAAATCGGTGTTCAGACTGCAGTAGTGGTAGGCGGAGGGAATATCTTTAGAGGTGTTCAGTCAAGTACAGCTCTTGGAATGGACAGAGCTGCAGCAGATTATGTAGGTATGCTAGCTACTATAATGAACGGCTTGGTACTGCAAGGAGTTCTTGAATCATTGAATGTAAATACCAGGGTTCAGACTGCTATTGGAATGCAGGCTATTGCAGAACCATATATAAGAAGAAGAGCAGTAAGGCATCTGGAAAAAGGAAGAGTTGTTATTTTTGCAGGTGGTACCGGAAATCCATTTTTTACTACAGATACAACAGCTTCATTAAGAGCAGCAGAAATAGATGCAAATGTTCTACTTATGGCAAAGCACGGTGTAGACGGGGTTTATGACAGCGACCCAAAGAAAAACTTAGAAGCCAAAAAATATAATCACCTGACTTATAATGAAGTTCTAAGTAAAGAATTAAGGGCTATTGATGCTACAGCTATAGCACTGGCACAGGAAAGCAAAATCCCTATTATCGTTTTTGACTTTAGCTCAAGTGGACTTATAAAAAAAATAGTTAATGGTGAAAAGGTTGGGACTATGATTAGTGATAGCATAAAAGTTTCCGCCCAAGGCGGATCCACCTCTGGCGGAAAAACATAAAATTAAAATGAAACGTGACAAACAAAAAAAACAAATCAGACAAAAAAGATCACTCAATCACAATTGAAAACCGCAAAGCATGGCATGATTTTCACATTGAAGATTCGGTTACCTGTGGAATAGTTTTAAGCGGTACAGAAATAAAATCTATTCGCTCTGGCAGAGCACAGCTAAAAGATAGTTTTGTAAAAATAGAAAAAGGAGAAGTGTGGTTATATAACTGTCATATTTCACCATATCAGTTTGGAAACAGATTTAATCATAATCCTCTACAAAGAAGAAAACTTCTTTTACACAAAAAAGAAATTTTAAAATTGTACGGAAAAATAAAAGAAAAAAACTTTGTTTTAATTCCGCTTAAAATCTTCTTTTCAAGAAACTGGGCAAAAGTAGAAGTAGCTCTGGCTAAAGGTAAAAAGGTGTATGACAAGAGAGAAGCTATAAAAAAGAAAGAATTACAAAGAGACATTAAAGCAGTAAAAAGTAAATATATTTAATATACTTTGTCATTGCGAGGAGCATAGCGACGAAGCAATCTCACAAAATAACAACGGTAATTAATGAAGCCCTGTAAAACGTAATCATGGGCGTAAGATTGCTTCGCTATGCTCGCAATGACAATGACGTTAAATAGCATGCTAAAATATTAAACCTATGTATGCAGTATTAGAAACAGGCGGAAAACAAATAAAAGCTATAGCTGGCAGGTTTATTGATATTGAAAAATTACCTCAAAGTAAGGGTGATAAAGTGTCACTTGAAAATGTCTTAATGCTTGTTTCCGGCAAAGAATCAAAATTTGGAAATCCTTATATTAAAGGCGCTGCAGTTAACGGACATATTCTTGAAGCTGCAAAAGATGACAAAGTAATTGTCTATAAAATGAGGCCTAAAAAACGTACACGTAAAAAGTTTGGACACAGGCAATGGTATACAAGAGTCTTTATAGATAGTATTGAACTTGATGGAAAGGTTTTAGTTAAAGCACAAAACAAAAGAAAAATCAAAGAAGAATTTATCAAAGAAAATTAAATAGGAGATAAAGTCATGGCATCTAAAAAAGGCGTGGGTTCTACCAGAAATGGCAGAGATAGTAATCCAAAATACCTTGGAGTAAAGTTGTACGATCTTGAAGCTGCTATTCCTGGAAATATTATTGTCAGACAACGTGGCACCAAATTTCACCCGGGAAAAAATGTAGGAATAGGAAGAGATCATACTTTATTTGCATTAATTGAAGGAAAAATAAAATTTGAAAAGAAAAAGGGAAAGCAATTTGTAAATGTAGTACCCAATTAAGAGGCTAAACCAAATGAACTTCAGCGGAATCTCATTACTCTTACTAAGGCTTGCAATAAGTTATGTATGGTTATCTGCCGGATTAAGTAAACTTTTTAATTCACAGTTTATAAACACATTTTCAGATACACTTAATGGTTTTGCAAAAGGTACACATTATGTCTTCTATGCAGATTTTTTAAACAATTATGTTATTCCACATGCACAGATTTTTGCTCAGTTTACTATATGGGGTGAAATCCTCACTGGGATTGCTTTTTTGTTGGGTTTTCCATTATTTCTCGCAGTGGCAGTCGGCATTTTTATGAACTTAAACTATTATTTTGTTGCAACAGCAGTACCATCTCAATTTTTAAACCTGATTATGATTTTTTCACAGTTTGCAGCTTATGGGAACAATGCAGGAAGTTTCTGGGGATTGTCAGCTTCCTTAAAGAAATAAAATTTTCCTATGGAACCAGAGACCAAAGACATTCCACAGTTTGTACCTCTTCATCTTCACACTGAATATAGTCTTCTTGACGGCACAAGCAAAATAAAAGATTTAATTAAAAAAGCAAAAACAAATAACATGCCAGCACTTGCTATAACTGATCATGGTGTAATGTATGGAGCATTAGAACTTTACAGAAACGCAAAGGCTGAAGGGATTAAACCAATAATCGGTTGTGAGACTTATATAGTTAATGGCAATCACTTGGATAAGTCAGTACGCAATCCTCTTTATCACCTCATACTTCTTGCAAAAAATGATGAGGGTTACATTAACTTATCAAAAATAGTCACAGAGAGTAATTTAAACGGCTTCTATTACAAGCCCAGAATAAATAAAGAGTTTTTAAAAAAGCACAAAAAAGGCTTAATAGCACTTACAGCCTGTCTTGGCGGAGAAGTGCCAAATACAATTCTCAGTGAAAATTATGAAAAGGCCAGGGAAACTGCTGAAATATATAAAAATATGTTTGGAGAAGATTTTTATTTAGAGATCCAGGATCATGGAATATCTGAAGAAAAATTAGTAAACCCTCTCATGGCAAAACTAGCAAAAGACTTAAAGTTAAAGCTGGTAGCTACAAATGACAGCCATTTTACAAACAAAGAAGATGCAATTGCACAGGATGCAATGCTCTGTCTCCAGACAAATAAATTTGTAAAAGAACATCCACGAATGCACTTTACAGGAACTGAATATTTAAAAAATGGACATGAGATGTTTGATTTATTTTCTGGTGAGCTGGATGAAGATTCAAGACGCGAGGCTGTATTAATTTCCCCGCTTGAAATAGCCAGGAAAGTAGAAGATTACAAAATACTCTCTGATACATTTATAAGACTGCCTGAATTTCCTCTTCCAGACGGCTATACAAAAGAACAATATCTTTCTGAGCTGGTATGGGCAGGGATAAAAAAAAGATATAATGAAATTACAAAAGAAACAGAAGAAAGAACAAAGTATGAATTAGAAATAATTTTCAATCTTGGCTATGCTAACTATTTTTTAATTGTCTGGGATTTTATTAAATTTGCAAAAGATCATAAGATTGCAGTTGGTCCGGGACGAGGTTCAGCAGCAGGTTCTATAGTAGCTTATGCGCTTAATGTTACAGACATAGATCCTCTTAAGTATAATTTAATCTTTGAAAGATTTTTAAATCCTGAGAGAAAATCACTGCCTGATATTGATACTGATTTTTGTATTGAAAGAAGAGATGAAGTACTGGACTATGTAAAAGATAAATATAAGGGTGATAAGGTAGCGCAGATAATCACCTTTAACAAGCTGGCTTCCAGAGCAGTTATTAAAGATATGGCAAGAGTATTAAATTATCCTTATAGTGAATCAGAAAAAATTGCAAAATTAATTCCTGTAGTTCGCGGTAAGCCACGCGAGTTAGCCTGGATGAAAGAAAATCATTCTGAATTTTCTGAACAATATAAATCAAATTCGGAATTCAGAGAAATTGTAACTCTTGCAGAAAAACTTGAGGGAGTAAATAAAACTTTTGGCGTACATGCTGCAGGTGTGGTTATTTCTGATAAGCCTTTAGACGAGATTGTACCGCTTTCAAAAAATAATGACGGAACAGTAATTACCCAGTACAGCATGGATGATCTGGCTTATCTGGGACTGTTAAAAATGGATTTTCTGGGATTAAGAAACCTGACTATGATAAACAGAGCAATTGAAATTATTGCAAAGACAAGAAATATAAATATTGATTTAACCTCCATTCCACTAAATGATGAAAAGGTTTTTAAGATGATTTCAGAAGGAAATCTGGCAGGCATTTTCCAGTTAGAAACCTCTACTGGCATGCGTCAGGTAGCAAAAGATATGAAACCATCCACTATTGAAGATCTGTCTGCATTAATAGCACTATTTAGGCCCGGTCCACTTGACACAGGAATGATTACTGAATTTATTGACAGAAAAAACGGAAGAAAAGAAATTCGCTATTTGCTCCCTGAACTCGAACCTATACTAAAAGACACTTACGGTTCAATTGTTTATCAGGAACAAATAATGCAAATTGCCCAGAAGCTTGCAAACTTTACTCTTGGTGAAGCAGATCTTTTAAGACAGGCAATGGGAAAGAAAAAACCAAAAGAAATGGCAAAGTATCGTTTAAAATTTATTGAAGGTTTTAAACAAAATAAACATGAGCCAAAACTTGCAGAAGAACTCTATGAAATGATGGTCAGTTTTGCAGAATATTGTTTTAATAAATCCCACAGTGCTGCTTATGGAATGCTCACTTACCAAACAGCTTATTTAAAAGCAAACTACCTGATAGAGTATATGACAGCACTTCTATCAAGCGTTTTAGATGATCAGGATAAAATTAAATATTATATGGCTGAATGCAAAAACATGGGCATTAAGCTAATGCCACCTGATATAAATCTTTCAGGAGTAAATTTTACAGCCGATATTCGGAATAATTCCATCCGATTTGGTTTAGCAGCCATTAAAAACGTCGGCATTCCGGCAGTAAATGAAATAATCAGAGCCAGATCTGAAAATGGTAATTTTAAATCTCTAAGTGAGTTTTGTGGATTGATTGATTTAAGAGCTGCAAATAAAAAGACTCTTGAGTCACTTATCAAATCAGGAGCATTTGATTCTTTAAAACAAAGCAGGAAAGAAATGATGACTTCACTTGAAAGAATTGTCGGGCTTGCACAAAAACAAAAAGAGATGTTATTAAACGGACAGCTAAATTTATTTGGTTTATCGAATAAAAATAGTTTGGAAATTTCAAACCCTAATGGTAAAGAACAAACTCCAGAATACTCCCAGAAAGAAATGCAACTTATGGAAAAAGAACTGACCGGTTTTTATATTTCAAGCCATCCGCTGGAAAACGTTCCTGAAATTATAAAAAAAAATACCACTTGTGATCTTGCAGAACTCCATGAAATGCCTGACAACACTGAGGTCCTGGTAATTGCTGTAGTAAATGAAGTAAATAAAAAACTTACTAAAACCAATAAGATTATTGGTATCCTTCAGCTTGAAGATATAATTGGTAAGGTTGAGGCAGTAGTTTTTTCAGATCAATTATTACAATTTGGAGAGTTCATTCTTCCTGAAACCACTTTAATGGTTCTTGGAAGAGTTCAGCAAAGGAGCGAAGGAAACATTAGTCTGCAAATCAAGGCTTTACATCTCTTGGAAGAAATAAAAATACTTTCAATTCAAATCCCGGAAGAAATAATTAAAACTAATGATATTTATACCACCATACACAGTGTTAGAAACATTTTACAAAAGCAAAAACAAAATTCTTTTTATCCTGCAATCATACAAACAAAAGACAAAGAACAAAGAACATATACACTAGATCGGAAATACTGGTCAGAGCCGGATGAAAGCCTGATTAAAAACCTTTCTAAATTATCCCCAAATATAACCATAGAAATCACTTCCCCATTTAAAGAAACCCAAACAAATATATACAGGGAAAAAAGCCTCTTCAGGTAGGCTTTTTTCTGCCTTAAGAAAACGTAAAAGAGTAATTTTTCTGTTATTCGGGAATATAGTAGAAAATCTGTCCTTAATTTGTTTCTTATATACTGATATTCTTGTAGAATTAGAGTTAAGCAAGGGATATTACTCATCGCAATATCCTGAGCACCGGGAGAAAGAGCAAAAATCTAAGCCTAGATTTTTGCAAATATAAAATGATCGAAATGTTTGTAACAGGAATTGCACTGGATGTAAGAAATAATCATCCTCTTGTCATTTTAAATGATAGTAGTAAAAAACGTGCACTGCCTATCTGGATTGGACATGCTGAAGCTCAGGCAATAGCAAGAGCTCTTGAAGGATTTAAGGCAGAAAGACCACTAACTCACGATTTAATGATTAAAATAATTCAAAGTACAGGAAATAAGATTCATCACATTGAAATAAATGACTTAAATGAAAACACATACTTTTCTACAATTATTCTTGAAAACTCAATTGGTGAGCTTATCCCTATTGACGCACGACCAAGCGATGCAATTGCAGTTTCTCTTAGAGTAGAGTGCCCGATTTTAATTTCTGAAAAAGTTTTTGACGACGGCACCATTCCTACGGAGTTAGAAGAGTCAGACGACGATACTGAGGCATTTAAAGACTTTTTACAAAACGTCAAAGCGTCAGATTTTAAACTAGGCGGGTCGGATAGTTAGAGACGTTGCATGCAGCGTCTCCACAGCAGGCTTGCAGGACAATTTTAGAACTCTTATAACAACACCCCGGACTTAATTCTGGTTCTTAAAAGATATCTTACTTCAGAAAATAAAACCTGGAGTTCATATGGCTTTGGAAGATATAAATCAGCACCTGATTCAAGTGCTTTGTTATGATCAGGGTTTTTAGTAGTCATGATTATCCAGGTGCCTGCAAGTTCCGGCACTTGTTTTATTTTTCTGGTTAATTCCCACCCGTTAAAACCTTCTGAACTTACATCTACTTCGAGAAGAATTAATTCAGGTTTCCAGCCATTAAGCATATTCCAGGCTTCATGTGTGCTATGAGCTACATCGACAAAGTAACCCTCCATTTCAAGTGTATCCTTTAAAAGAAGTGACATTGATGCATCGGGTTCTATGACTAAAATTTTTATCCTTTGGTCTTTAAGGGACGGTTCATTTGCAGACAGCCTCAGTCTGTCACTTACCCAGTCAGAGCCTTTTTTACTCTTTGCCAGATACCTCATATCACGTGCCACCTGCAGTACTTCAAGGGCACTTGAGAAATTTCTTCTGCCTTTTGCTGTGGCTCCTATACTGATGGAAACTAGCGGAACCCTTCTTCTTATTCCTTTTGAGCCTATACCAATTACATAACTTCGCTGAGCATCTTCTTTCGTATAAAATCTTGGTCCTATATAATCAAACCTTCTGCATATTTCTTCAGCGGTTGCTTCGGCACGATCACTTCTCGTTACAAGAATAAAATCATCACTATCTCTGTGTGCTAAAAAATCATCCTGAGTTAAAACAGATTTTAAAACTGCAGCAAGAGCTTTGATCATCTGATCACCACGGCTCTCACCATAAGTTTCGTTATAAACTCTCAGATTATCAAGATCAATTGACAAAACAGCCCAGTCTTTAACTTCCTTTAAAGTATGCTCCAGAACATTATTTGCAATTATTACATCAGGCAATCCTGTTAATAAGCTTATGTGTGTCTCCTGCCTTCTTCGCAGATGAGCCATTATACGAAAAGCAATTTCTTTCCCGGATAACGGATAAGAAATCGCATCATCAGCACCGGAACGCAGAACTTCAATTCTCTCATCAGGCTTATATTCATCTACCAGAAAAACAATAATTGGACGGGGGGAAATTTCACTCGATTTAACAAACTGGCAAAAATTTAATCCATGATCCCCTGTCATATCACTGTGAATAAGTAATAAGTCTGGTTTTAAAGTTTTAAGCTGGCTTTCTGCTTTTGAAATACTGTCTACAACTTCTACTTTAAACCCTGCCTGCTCAAGAGATATAGAAATGTGTCTGTGTTCATCACTAATTACTAAAAGAACCTTTGGTGTTGGTTGAATATTACTCATAAGTTAGTTTTTTCCTTCAACGGATGACATTGGAATAGCCACTTCAGGAACCACTGCAGGCAAAATAACAGTAAAAATTGTTTTACCGGGTTTACTGCTTATAAAGATTTCACCCTTTAATGCAAGCACTAAAGACTTTGTAATAAACAGTCCAAGCCCTGTTCCTTGTGTTTGCCTGGTCAATGGATTATCCAGTCTTCCAAACTTTGTAAATATTTTTTGTAAATCAGTTTCATTAATTCCAATGCCCTGATCAGCAATCTCAATTTTCAGTTTATCTCTGACATTTTTTGCATTATGCAATACGCTGACAGAAACAGTTACAGTAGAACCACTGGGTGAGTATTTAATCCCATTATCAATCAAGTTTGTAAGTATCTGTTCCAATCTGTCCCCGTCTGCCCAGACATGGGGTAAGTTGTTTTCAAATTTTTGTATAATTTTGTGATTTGCTGACTTTGAACTTAAAGATTCACAAACTTTGCTAATATATTTTTTCAAATCCAGGGATCTGACAGTTAACTGGAAGTTTTGAGATTCAAGTCTGGATACAGCCAGTAAATCCTCCACAAGCCTTATTAATCTGTCTGCCTGCTCTTTAATTATAGTTATATACTTTTTCTTATTTTCGTCAGATAATTTATCTGATGACTTTAACAATGTATCCGTAAAACCTTTAATACTTGTTAGCGGTGTTCTAAGTTCATGGCTAACTGTACTGACAAACTCAATCTGAGCACGTTCTAAATTTGAACTTATTGGATTTTCAGTATGGAAAATTGTCAGATAGCCACCAAATAAATCATTCAAGCTCTTTTTTGCAGATTTTTTTATTTCAATTTGTCTTGCTTTCAGAGTAATCTTTCTGCCATCTCTGCGAAACAATATTGCTGCCTGTGATTTGATCTTTCCACCTTCACTGGCAGCTGATGTAAGGCTTTCAGGCAAAGAGTATATTTTTGAAGCTTTCTGACCAATAAGCTCCTTTGCACTCCAGCCAGTAATTTTTTCAATTGTTTCATTTACAAAAACGATTTTGCCAAACTCGTCACAACTTACATACCCATCCGGAGAACAGGTGATTATTGCTTTTAATAATTCTTCAGATGAATGACCCAATTTGTTCTTACTTACCTTGATACTTGTATTATTACCCAGTTAAACACTTTGCTATTTGATCATAAGACCAATAACTAAAACCTCCAATAAAAATAGGGATTTTTTAATATTTCAATGCATTTAATTATCTGTATTTGACAAAAAACCAGTAAAGCATTGTACTATGTAAGGTTGCAGTTTAAATAATAAATAGCAAGGAAATAAATGCCTACCTTTAATCAACTGATAAGAAAATCAAGAGTAAAAACCAAAGTAAAAACTAAATCACCTGCACTTCAGCAGTGTCCTCAAAAAAGAGGTGTTTGTACTCAGGTGAAAACAACAACTCCAAAAAAACCAAATTCTGCACTAAGAAAAATTGCCAGAGTAAAACTTACTAATGGTTCTGAAGTTACAGCATACATTCCAGGGGTTGGACACAACTTACAGGAGCACTCTGTAGTTTTAATAAGGGGTGGCAGGGTTAAAGATTTACCTGGTGTGCGATATCACGTTATTCGGGGTACCCTTGATACACAGGGTGTAAAAGACAGAAAACAAAGTCGTTCAAAGTACGGTGCAAAAATGGAAGGTTCCGCAGGAGCTGTTAAAGTTGCTGCAGCACCAGCTACAAAAACAGCATAAAAATTAAAAGGAAACGGTATGCCAAGAAAAGGTAGAGCAGATAAAAGAATAGTAGAACCGGATACAAGGTTCAAAAGTACAAATATTCAGCGTTTTATAAACCGCATAATGCAAAGGGGTAAAAAATCTACCGCTCAAAAAATTGTTTACAGTACATTTGATCTTATAAAAGAAAAAATAAACCAGGATCCGGCAGTTGTTTTCAAAAAAGCCATTAAGAATGTAAGCCCGGTTGTAAAAGTAAAAGCACGAAGAATTGGTGGAAGCACTTATCAGGTACCTATTGAAGTAGGACAGTTTGAAGGTGAATCTCTTGGGTCAAGATGGCTTATTCTGTCAGCCAGGAAACGTTCCGGGAAATCAATGACTGAAAAGTTAGCTGCTGAATTTATAGATGCTGCAAACGGGCAGGGTACAGCAGTAAAAAAGAGAGAAGATACCCATAAAATGGCAGAAGCTAATAAAGCATTTGCACATTATAGATACTAAATAACTGAAATTTTTGGTTGAGCAAGTTTTGTTGGCAATGTATCTGTCGGAACCGGTTCTTGAGAATTAGTAGGTTTATCGGGAGTAGTTTGTCTTTTCTGTTCTTGAGAAACTGCTTTTGATTTTGATGCCACCTCTTCAAATTCAACAACTATATTATTATTGTTATCCAAGTAATACAAAGGTGGTTTTAATTTACCAAAGCTAAGAAGTTTAAATAAAGGTTCAAGCAAAAAATTTCTGAGCCCATCTTGTCCTTTGCCACCTTTGTAATTTTCAGTGCCAATTAAAAATTTTATACAATAATTAAATGGCCAACACAGTTTATATTTATTTTCTTCTTCTTTTTTATCGTTTAGATTTTCTTTAACAAGCAATGATATAGGATTAACAACAGTTTTAATTGAATTTTGAAAACCTTTGCTCTTTGCAAACTTTTCAGGAAGTAATGAAGCCTTTGGATTTTCTATAAAAGTATCAAACCCTTCTCTTAATGCCTGAAATGGAATCACTATATCCAGAATCTTTTTAAAGAATCCTATATTAGAAATCCATGGAATGGCAGTCATTAAAGCCCATTCACTGTGACATCTCCTATCACTTAATGCACTTGTTAAGCTTGCCCTGTATTCACTTCCTTCCTTTTGTTTGTCATCCCTGTTCCAGCAAACCATTGATAAGAGACTCTTTTCAACAGCACCAGAAAGCATTAAAAATACATTTAATACGGATGCACCACTTAAAGTAACTTTTTCAAAAACAGGTACATTTTCATAATCTTGCTCATGCTCGTCAAAAAATGTTTCCTTTGCTACGCCCAAAAAGCCAAAAGCACCGGATAAAACCTGAAACCACGCTAAAAAACCATCCTTTAAATATTTATTTTTAAATTTTAATTTAGAAACTAAAACTTGTGTTGTCTCACCAACAGTAGTTAATAAATTAACTATAGTTGCCGGCCCTGGAAAACATCTCCAAAGCGCACCAGCTCCAATAATTTCAATTCCTGCAGCAGCCATTCCAGGACTAACCGGAAAATCGTTTGTTTTTCTAAAATATTCATCACCTAAATCAGCAGCATGATCGCTTGAACTTAATTTTTGGCCAAGCTTAGAAGAATTTCTAGAATTATCTACTTTTAATCCTGATTGAGAATTATAAGTTTGAATTGCAGCTATATTTAATATAAACATTGATAATATTTCTCAACAAGATATAATATCAATGAAATAGTTTCTCATTAATATGTTTAAATGATAGATCTTCTCAAAAAGTTACATTTCGACATGAACGTCAATACGTCTTACACAAACAACCAGGATCTTATGCAACATTGCTAAAATAAAACCCTAAATGACAAAGCTGTTACTTGAAAAATCAAAAAAAGGCAGAATATGCGGAAACCTGCCGGCTGAAGAGACAAAAAACACATCTAATTTTATTCCAAAAGAGTTTTTAAGAAGTGCAATGCCTGAATTACCTGAGATATCAGAAACAGATTTAATCAGGCATTTTTCAGAATTAGCAAGAAAGAATTTTTCAATTGATTCAGGCTTTTATCCTCTTGGTTCATGCACCATGAAATATAATCCAAAGATAAATGAGCAAATAGCAAAAACTGAAAAGCTAAACACACTTCATCCAAAACAACCAGAAGAACAGATACAGGGTGCATTAGAAGTAATGTACATTTTAAGTGAATATCTGAAAGATATCAGTGGTTTTAAAGCTATTACTCTTCAACCTGCTGCCGGAGCACATGGAGAGCTTGCAGGCCTTTTAATGATAAAAAAATATTTTGAAAAATTGGGTGACAAAAAAAGAAATAAAGTTCTGGTTCCTGATACTGCACATGGTACAAACCCGGCAACAGCAGGAATGTGTGGTTATAAAGTAGTGGAATTAAACTCAAATAATAAAGGACAGGTGGATTTAGATTATCTTAAAAGCCATCTTGATGATACTGTCGCTGCAATTATGATGACAAATCCTAATACACTTGGAATATTCGAAGAAAATATTTTATCAATTAGTAAACTTGTTCACAATACTGGAACTCTTTTATACTACGATGGTGCAAACCTAAATGCCATAATGGGAATAGTCAGACCAGGAGATATGGGATTTGATGTTTGTCATTTAAATCTGCATAAAACTTTTTCTACACCTCATGGCGGAGGCGGTCCAGGTGCTGGTGTGGTTTGTTGTAATGAAAAGCTGGAACCATTTTTACCAACTCCGGTTTTAACTAAAAATAAAGGTGGAAAGTATTTCTGGAACTATGACAGAAAAGACTCAATTGGAAAAATAAAGAGTTATTATGGAAATTTTGGAGTATTTGTCAGAGCACTGGCTTACATCTGGGCAAACGGAAAAGAAGGATTGTATCAGGTAAGCCAAGATGCTGTTTTAAATGCAAATTACCTGAAAGAAAAACTCAAAAATTATTACGATCTTCCTTATAATATAGAATGCATGCATGAGTTTGTCTTATCCGGGAAAAAGCAGAAAAAAAATGGTGTAAGTACACTAAACATAGCAAAAAGACTTTTAGATTACGGTGTCCACGCACCTACGATTTATTTCCCCCTTGTTGTACCTGAAGCAATGATGATAGAACCTACCGAAACTGAATCAAAAGAAGAACTGGATAGCTTTGTAGAAATCATGAAAAAAGTTGCACATGAAGCCAGCTCAAACCCTGAACTTGTTATTGGAGCACCTTATAATACTCCTGTCAGAAGAGTAGATGAAGCTACAGCAGCCAGAAACCTTAATCTTTGCTGGAGTACAAGCTGTAAATAATTTCTCATGGACACTACATCCATAGCAAAGTATTTAATTTTTTTTGGTGTAATTTTATTGTTACTTGGAACCGTTTTTTATTTTCTTGGTAAACCTGGAATTGGATTAGGAAAACTGCCAGGCGACATAATAATACAAAAAGAAAAATTTACCTTTTACTTTCCCCTTGCTACTTCAATAATAATAAGCATTGCTTTGACAATAATCTTAAGTTTGTTTTTTAAAAGATGAAAACTTTTAAATATAATATTCCTCCAGGCTTGAGAAAAATGGTATTAATACTGTGCATTTTGCTTGTTTGTTTGCTAAGTGCATTTCCTCTAACTGCAAGTTGCAAAGATATAAAAATTGGATTAATTACTACTGACAAGCCAGTAATTATCGGTTCAAATCAAAATGGCATATTAATAAATTCTTTTACAAATAATTTAATTACAAAAACCACTAAACGTGAGCCTTATCAAGTTCAAAATATAAATGGGCTAATTAAAATCACCGATAAATCAAAAAATACATTTGGGGCTTTTAGAGGCCCCATAAAGTTAATTCCACAAAAAAAAGATGGTTTTGTCTCTTGTAATAACCGCTGGTACAGAGGTGAACTATTACTTCTTACAAATGGTGATAAAAAAAATCTAACTATTGTTAATAATGTAGAGCTTGAAGATTATTTGCTCGGTGCAGTACCATCTGAAGTTCCAGGCAGCTGGCATAAGGAAGCACTTAAAGCCCAGTCAGTGGCTGCCAGATCATATTCCCTGGGATACCTTGGAAGGAGAATTGAAAAAGGATATGATCTTGAATCCACAGTTGAAGATCAGGTCTACCTGGGAATAGCTGCGGAGAAAAGATCTACAACACACGCTGTAAAAGAAACAAAAGGAATAATACTCTTAGATAAAGACAATAAACCATTGATTGCACTTTATCACTCAAGCGGTGGCGGTTATACTGACAGCATTGACAATCTCTGGGACAAAAAACCATCCAGGCATATTTCTGACCATATTAAAGCAAGACCTGACTATGACAACAATTCTCCACGTTTTAACTGGGTTAGAAAACACAAAACTACAGAACTAAATAATTTACTTGCCAACTTAAATCTTGGAGAAATTACAAATATAGCCCCTCTCTCAAGAAGTATTGCAAATCGCATTATGTGGATAAAAATTACAGGTACAAAAGGGGAAATCACAATAAGAGGAGAAGAATTTAGAAAACTTTTAAAACTTCCAAGTTCTAAATTTAACCTCGCCATTGAGAACAACACTGTAAAATTTACAGGGAGAGGATACGGGCATGGACTTGGGATGTCTCAATGGGGAGCAAAAGCACTAGCAGAACGTGGTTTTACCTACGATAAAATACTTGCACATTATTACACAGAGGTAAAGCTTGCAAGAATTGAAGATGTAAAATAGATAAATATGTCTAAAGCAAAAAAATCAAACTTAATAAGCCTGACAGATATTTCAGCAAATACCTTAACTCAAATTTTAGATCTGGCTAAAGCACTTAAAAAAAAACCTTTCTCACAATCATCTTTCTTAAAGAATAAAAGCATTGCTTTAATTTTTGCAAAACCAAGTTTAAGAACAAGAGTAAGTTTTGAGGTAGGAATAAATCACTTTGGCGGAAATCCAATTACCATAAAGATGGACGAAATTAGTGTCGGAATCAGAGAAA
>Ga0156182_107_pt1 | contig 97671 bp, 90 predicted proteins | sample RifCSPlowO2_12_FD_107835 | JGI IMG/M metagenome (GOLD analysis project Ga0156182, IMG submission 107835) | Candidatus Melainabacteria bacterium RIFCSPLOWO2_12_FULL_35_11
TTATTTTTTTCATTTTAGGAAATTAATTGCAATAAAAAATAAGTTTTTTTAAGATATGCCAAGAGGTATTATTCCCTACATTGTAAAATACCCGGGGTTAAGTCATGGTACTTATTATCCATAGTGTTTTTTTTGAACATTGATTGTAAATTTATAACAGGTCATTAAAAGATCAGCCATTTGGTGTATATGGTTTGATTTCAAATTGACGATATAAAATAGATTCAACAGGGGGAGATATGCCGGAAGAAATTGAAGAAGAACATCAAAGTAAAACTTTTTCAACAATTTTTACATCTTCAGGACTATCTACTGCCGGATAAGATTTTGGTACAACAGCAAGCTTAATTTGAATTCCGTTCTCTAGTGCTCTGAGCTGCTCCAGCTGTTCTGTTATTTCAAGTGGTGAAGATGGTAATAAACCAAACTGTAAAATAGCTTCTCTACTGTAACCATAAATTCCGATATGACGAAAATATTTTATATCTTTTCTGTTATCCCTGTTAAATGGAATTTGTGATCTGGAAAAATAAAGTGCAAAATTATCTTTGTCCATGACTACTTTTACAATATTTGGATTAGTTAAATCATTTAAATCAGTTACGGGGGTTATAAGGCTGGTCATTTCTGCTTGAGATGTTAATAAACTTATAACTTTATCTATATAATCTGACGGCATTAATGGTTCATCACCCTGAAGATTAACTATATATTTAATATCGGAATATTTTTGTACAACTTCACAAATCCTGTCCGTACCGCATTTATGATCTTTTGAAGTAATGCAGGCTTCAACTTTAAGATTATTTTTTACAAAATTAAATATTCTTTCATCTTCAGTAGCAACAATTATTTTATCTGCAAGTTTTGCACCTTTGGCAGAATTTACAACCCGTTCAATCATTGGCTTGCCAGAGATTTCTGCTAGTGGCTTACCGGGGAAACGAGTGCTTTCATACCGGGCTGGTATTATTACAGCATTAGTCATAAGCTGATTTATTTAATGCAATCCTACTTTGCTTTCTACAATTGGGAGAATTTCTTCCATTGTATGAAAGACTTTTTTAAGTAATTCACAGACCTGCTCTGGCTTCATAGTAGGCTTGGCATCATCACCTTTTTTCTCTACTGAGCTGTTTATGTATGCTACTACAATATCTTTTGTAGCCTTAAGTTTTTCTTCATTTGAAACGTTCTTTAGAATAGATGACATAATTATTTCCTCCTTTTGAATAAGATAACATAAGACACAATTGTATAATATACGTATGTCAAAGAAAAGCAAAACCAGTCGTAAAAAGAAAAAAATCCTTGTTCTTCATGGACCAAATTTAAACATGTTAGGAAAGAGAGAGAGAAAAATCTATGGCAAAATTAATCTTGAAAAAATAAACTTAGATCTTAAATTACTTTCGGAAGAGTTAGGTGTAGTGCTTAAGTTTAAGCAGTCAAATATAGAAGGTGAGCTTGTAAATTTTATTCAGGAGGCTGCAAAGAACGGAACTTCAGGAATACTGATTAATCCGGCAGCATATACACATACCAGTGTTGCTATAAGAGATGCACTTCTGGCTGCAAAAATCCCTGCAGTAGAAGTACACATTTCGAATATTTATCAGAGAGAAGAATTTAGACATAAATCTCTTACTGCTCCGGTGTGCATTGGGCAGGTAACAGGATTTGGTAAAATGAGTTACCTGTTGGGTTTGATGGCATTGGTTAACAGAATTTGAAATTTATCGACACAGCAAAACTAAAAATCTCTTCCGGCAAAGGCGGAAATGGAATTGTAGCCTGGAGACGGGAGAAGTTTGAACCACGTGGTGGACCAGCTGGCGGAGATGGTGGCCGGGGTGGAAATGTTTATATTCAGGGAGACAATAGTCTGGGTACCTTATTAGATTTTAAATATAAATCAATTTTTAAAGCCGGTGACGGACAAAAAGGCGGTCCGAAAAAAATGTCAGGGAAGGCCGGAGAAGACCTTATCATAAAGGTTCCATGCGGTACGGTAGTAAAAGATTCTCACAGCGGGGAAATCATTGCAGATATTATAAATGAAAATCAAAAAATACTTGTAGCTGAAGGAGGTCGTGGCGGCAGAGGGAATTCTCATTTTGCTACAAGCTCCAGACAATCTCCGCATTTTTGTGAACCTGGTGAACCACAAATTGAAAGAGAGCTTGAACTTGAATTAAAGCTTATTGCTGAGGTTGGAATTGTAGGAATGCCAAATGCAGGAAAATCCACACTGATAAGTGTAATAAGCTCTGCAAAACCAAAAATTGCAGATTATCCTTTTACTACACTGGTCCCGAATTTAGGTGTAGTCAGAAAACCTGATGGAGACGGAATTGTAATAGCTGATATTCCAGGACTAATAGAAGGTGCATCAGGAGGTGCCGGTCTGGGACATGATTTTATCCGTCATATAGAAAGAACAAGATTGCTTATTCATATAATTGATGCTGCAGGAGTCAATGGAACAAGCCCTGAAGATGCATATAAAATTATTCAAAACGAATTAAAAGGGTATGACAAATCTCTTTTAAAAAAGAAGCAATTGCTGGTCTTAAATAAAATAGATCTTTTATCTGAGGAAGAATGTAAAAAACTAAAAGATTATTTTAAAAAGAAAAGGTTAAACCCCATACTTATTTCTGCTGCAACAAAGAAAAATATAACTTTTCTTTTAAATCATCTTTTTGAATTGCTTGAAAAAAACCCAAAGGAAGAAGAAGATGCAATCCATGCATTTTATGATCCAAACGCTACAGATCACAAGTTAGATGAGTTTATGGTTTTTAAGAACAAACAAGGATTTTATGTAGAAGGGAAAAAAACAGAGGGGCTTCTCTCAGTAACAGATTTAAAAAACTTTCAGTCAGTAGCACATTTAATGCGAGTTTTAAAAAGTATTGGTATTTTTACTGAGCTTGAAAAGATTGGTATTAAAGAAGGTGATACTGTTTATATCTCAGGAGTAGAGTTTGAGTACAGTCCAGAGACTATGGTTATGACATAAGCATAAGTCCTGGTAAAATATAACCTGTGGAACTGATAAATTTCAACGGATCAAAAAATCACACAGTTGGCGTAGAGCTTGAATTACAATTAATAGATCCAGGCTCAAGAGAACTTACTTCAGCAACGACTGCCATCTTAAAAGAGTTAAAAGGTTACCCTCATATTAAGCATGAATTATTTGAATCTGTAATTGAAATAAACAGTACTCCCTGCAAGACTATTAATGATTTAAGAGAAGATTTAAAAAAGCATGTTCAGATACTTCATCAGGCTGCTTCAAAGCTTGGTGTAAAGCTGGGGATGGCAGGCACAAATCCTATCAGCAACTGGGCTCGTCAGACTATTTCACCGATTGAGAGATATCAGGATATTACAAATAAAATTCAGATGCCTGTAAAAAGAATGTTGATTTTTGGATTACATATGCATGTAGGTGTACAGTCAGGCGATGAAGCAATCGCAGTAAAATCAGGTCTTATGGATTACCTTCCTCACTTACTTGCATTATCTGCCAGCTCTCCTTACTGGGTAAAAAGAGATTCAGGTATGGAATCTTACAGGGTAAAAATATTAGAAACATTACCTACTACCGGTTTACCTTTTAAATTAAACAACTGGGAAGAATTTTGTGAACTTGTTTATGTACTGAAAAAAGCAGGCACAATAGAATCTATTCGTGAAATCTGGTGGGATGTAAGACCGCATCCTGATTTTGGAACTGTAGAAGTAAGGATTTGTGATGCGGTACCTTTAATGGGTGATATTTTATCACTTACAGCACTAACCCAGTCATTGGTTACATATCTCGCTAAAAAATATCGCACCGGGGAAGAAGTGGGTCATCTCCCTTCGTTTTTAATAAAAGAAAACAAATGGCGTGCTGCAAGACATGGTATAGATGGAAAACTAATAATTAATAAGCTTGGAGACACGGTACCTATAAAACAGGCTGTAGAAAGACTCTTAGCTGAACTGGGACCCACAGCAAAAGAATTAAAAGCTGACAACGATCTGGCTAATATAAATAAAATATTTGAGCGTGGCACAAGCAGTATAAGACAAAGAAATATTTACAGTAAAACCAAAGGTGACTGGAATGCAGTTGTAGACAGCCTGATTGATGAGTTTGAAGAGAGCTGGGGCTTGAAGAATGAAACAGGAAGTAAAAAACAAGAAGCAGGAAAAATTTGATTCCTTATGTATCAGGCACGCCTTTTAATTACCGGAAAAGTCCAGGGAGTATTTTACCGTACTTCCTGTCAGGAAGTGGCTCAGAGACTGGGTTTAAGTGGTTGGGTTAAAAATCTTTCAGATGGAAACGTGGAAGCTCTAGTTCAGGGGGAAAAGGGGGAAATTGAAAAACTGATCACCTGGTGTAAAAAGGGGCCACCTGGTGCAGTGGTAAGTAATCTGGATGTAAACTGGGAAACAATTGTAAAACAAATAACTTCTTTTAAAATTGTAAATTGATTTAGATATAATCTGGTATTATTTTACACATTGTAATCAGGTGATCGATAAGAGCCTTTCTAAATAAGGAAGTTTCAACACCAAGTTGACTTGCGATTTTCCCTTCGTTTTGTTTGGTTAGTTTAGGATGTTCTCCTTCTCTGACTGCAGGGTTTGCATTTCTTGTCGCAGCAGAAAGGATAATTAAAAATTTAAATGCTTCTTCCAGTTTTTCTTGTTCACCTTTATTTAAAGACTCGGTAGCTTTTATGACATCAACAGGATTTTTTTCTTTTACGCCTTCTCTTGTACGAATTAACCAGGCAAACAATTCTATAATTCTTGTTCCTTGATCTTTGGGATCAAAATTATTAATAATTGATTCATTAGACAGCCCTTTTCCTAAAGCAGCAAGTCCATTTCTTAAAGGTTGTTCTAGCAAACTTCTTGTTAGCTCAATTCCAACTGTGTCATTGCAATTATGTGGTGTAAATAGTCTGTCTCTGGATTCTCCTACAAGCTGATCAAAAGCATCTTTATCTCCATATAAAAATTCAATGTCTCTTAAAACCATTGAAGCTATTGAAAGTTCCTCCCATGTCATACCAAATTCAGCATTATAAACCTTTCTTTTTGGCTGCAGAAGTTTTTCTTCTACTTCTTCCGGTGGAACATGAAAATTAATTTCCTCCGTCATTATTTCATCTACTTTAAAAGGTAATTTATTATTCCCGATAATTTCTTTAAGAGCAAATCTTACTTCTCTTTGAAGCGCCTGAGTATAAGGTCTTGATTTTTCGTTTGAAGGGAAAACAAGAAAATCAATATCTGCTCCAGGCATTAGTGTTCCTCTTGCAAGGCTTCCTGCTTGTACTATGAAAAAATTTTCTTTATATTCTGATTTACTTAATAGCTCTCCTCCGCGTAGTTTGCTGCTTATCAGGTAATTGGAAGGATCATTTGGATAATAATCAACTTCACCGTTATAAAGCTGAACACTTACTATTCCTTTTTTTTCGAGATTGGTAATAGCTGTATTTATAGCTTTTTGTAATGCCTGAGAAGCAGTTAATTTGGTAGATTTCCAAATCGAATATAATTCAGTAGCATCTATACGACTTGCAGGTAAAGCTGGAATTGGGTTCATATGTTGTAATAATAACAATTTAAGATTAAGTGTAAAAGTTTATTAAAAAAATTTAATGTTTTTGCCTACCGCCCTCCTTGCTTCGTACCTCGCTTGTCGGGCTTTGCAAAGTGCTCGCAGTCTGCCTTTTGTATCATTTTCCAGGTTTTGCTGGATAAACCAGATAAAACCTTTCTTTGTAAGTTAGTCAGGTTAGACTTAGTAACATAGCTAGGCAATAACAATTTAATCTTAATTCTAAGGAAAATCTTAAATTCATTTAACCATTGTTGTTAATCTACATAAATCTGAATTTACTCCATCTGAGAACCTGGTAAATTATTAAAACTATAAATGCAAAAATTGCAGGAATAAAGGTTATTTCAGTTTTTTGAGGGACAAGTTTTATAGTCTTTTTGATTTTTTTATAGATTCTGCTCATGTCCTGAAAATTTTGTGCATTAAAGTAATATCCCCCGGTAATAGAGGTTATTTCTTTTAACGTAAACTCATCTAACCTGGTTAAGATACCTCCCCTGATAATTGTGCCAAGCGGGTTTCCAATGCCAATAGAGTGAATGGTTATGTTATTTACTTTTGCTTGTGCTGCTGCAAAAACAGGATCAGCTCCTATATTTGCTTCTCCATCAGTTATTAAAATTATTATTTTATCAAAATTGTTTTTAGATCTTTTTAGTGAGTTATCCAGAGATAATACTTCAATTCCACTTAAAACTGCATCACCAATTGCAGTGCCCGGCTCAAGGCTTCTGGCATTAAGTCCCTTGAAAAGATTTAAAATTCTGGCTTTATTAAGAGAAGGGCTTACAAGTATTTTTACGTTTCCGCTGAACAGTCCAAGACCCAGTTGAATTCCTTCCGGAAGATCCAGTATGAATTTTTTTGCGGCATTTTTTGCTGCAGTTATTCTGTCCGGCTCAATATCATTTGCTTCCATGCTTATGGAAATGTCCAGAAGCAGAAGAATTTTCGTGTCTCTCATAGGAACATAAATTTTACTTATTGGCCTGCTTATAGCTAAAATTAAAAAACATAAAACAAGAGATTTTATAATTAATGGGGTATGTTTAAAAAGATCAATTTTTTTTGATTTAGATATTGATTCTGTAAGAATTTCCAAATTTCCAAAAAGAATAATATCTTTATTTTTTTTTCGTTCAAAGTAAAAATGGAATAAGATATAAACTGGCACTAGTAATAAAAGAAATAATGCTTGCGGAAAAATAAAGCTCATGTCTTAGTATTATATACGCAGTGACCTAAGTAATTTTATGTAGGTGCAATCGAGGGTCTGCCAACTTTTGATGTTTGTGCTTTTCTTTCCCTGATTTTTTGCCAGACAGTTCTGACAAGTAATTCCTTTATTTCTACAGGTAAAAATCCTGCCTTTTTTAGTACTTCTGTTAACTCAGTAAGATAATCAATTGCTTTTACTGTCAGTGTAAATTTGTTTGTTTGAATTGGAATATAGTCACTAATAATTGTATTTAAAAACTGTTCATATAAATGAGTCCAGCCCGGATTTGCAAGCAACTCAATTATGTAATTTTCCTCTGACTGTTTTTGAATATTGCCCCAGCCAATTATTAATCCTCTGGATTTATCAATTACTACAATTGAATCCTTTTTTTGCCTGAAATATTCTCTTGATTTTCCTAAAGCAGGCCTTAAATCAGGAGGAATAGATGAGATTTCAAGTTTTTCCAGTTCAGTCAGATCATTGTTTGTTTGAGGCCGGAGAATAAAATCTTTACCATGCAGTAGAGATGTTGCATGCAACGTCTCTACTGTAGTTGTATCTATCTCTCTCTCATAAAAAGAAACCTTTGCATATCTTCTAAAACCACACTGATGGAAAAGAGACAATGCCGGTGTATTTTGTGAATCTATTTCTGCCAGAAAGTGTTCTACGCCATGTCCTCCATAAACTGAAAGAACATATCTCAGGAGTTCTTCTCCAACACCTTCGTTTCTAATTTCATCCGGGACAAATACTTCATCAATCTGCCAGGAGTTGTTTGGTTTTGAAAGAGATCTTAAAATTACATACCCAAGAATATTGTTTTCATCTACAGCTATATGGATACTGGGAAAGGAGCGCAGGTTGTGAGGAATTAAATTTTGAATCAGGTAGGCAAATTCACGTAGTGGCAATTTATGAATTGCCACTACGTGTGATTTATTGGGGATTATTTCTTTAAACCTTTTAAAATCATCTATTTGTAAAGATCTAATCTTGAACATACAAATTATTTTAGCGCATTGTATAATAAAAAAAAGCTCCTACGAGAGCAGCGATTTTAATAAATCTTTTACCCAAAACATAAAAGATCCGGATAAGGAGATATAAAAAATGAGTATAATAACTATGTCAAAAAAAATGAATACATCTAAAAATCCATCAAACGATGAAGTCCTTAGATTAGCAAGAGAAAACGATGTCAAGTTTGTCAGAATGCAGTTTATAGATATTTATGGCATTGTAAAAAACCTTGCTATTCCTGTAGAGCAGCTTCAAAAAGCCCTTGACAATGAACTTATGCTTGATGGTAGCTCTATAAAAGGGTTTCAGAGGATTGAGAGATCTGATCTTTATTTTTATCCCGATAAAAATACTTTCAGAATACTTCCATGGAGACCGTCTGAAGGTCGCGTTGCAAGACTTGTCTGTGATATTTATGATCCTGATGGTAAGCCATTTCCGGGGTGTCCGAGAAATAACTTAAAAAGAATCTTAGCGCAGGTTGAAAAAGAGCTTGGCTATACCATGAATGTAGGGCCGGAATGTGAATTTTTTCTCTTTAACAAAGATGCAAACGGTAATCCTACCATTGATCCTAGCGATGTTGCTGCATACTTTGACGTAGAGCCACTGGATATAGGACAGTCGGTCAGGAGAGAGATTATTTATACTCTTGAAGAAATGGGTTTTGAAATTGAAGCTTCACATCATGAAGTAGCTATTGGGCAGCATGAAATTGATTTTAAGTATGAAGATGCGCTAAGTGCTGCTGATAATATTGCTACATTTAGATGGGTTACAAAAGCAGTAGCTGCAAAACACAGCATGCATGCTACTTTTATGCCAAAGCCTATCTTCGGTCAGAATGGTTCAGGTATGCACTGTAATCAGTCGCTTTCAAAAGATGGGAAAAATATTTTCTTTGATCCTGCTACTTCGGATAAATTAAGCAAAGAAATGAAGTGGTATATTGGCGGATTATTAAAACATATTCGTGGTATCTGTGCTGTTACAAATCCGCTTGTAAACAGTTATAAAAGACTGGTTCCGGGCTATGAAGCGCCTGTGTACATTGCATGGTCGCCTGGGAACAGATCAGCTCTTTGCAGAGTTCCGGATAAAAGAGGCAACTCAACCCGGGTAGAACTCAGGTCTCCTGATCCGTCTGCAAACCCTTATCTGGTAGTGGCTTGTATGTTGATTGCTGGTCTGGATGGAATAAAAAACAAATTAGAGCCGCCAGCTCCGGTAAACAGAAATATTTACCATTTAGATCCAAAGGAAAAAGCAGAACTAAAAGTAGACAGTCTGCCAGGCACTCTGGAAGAAGCACTGAGAGAATTTGAAAAGAGTAAAATAGCTAAAGATGCACTTGGTGAACACATTTACACTCAATTTTTGGCTCTTAAATGGGAAGAGTGGGATAAGTACAGAATCCAGGTAACCGGCTGGGAAGAAAATATGTACCTAAGGACATATTAAGCAACTTTATCCAGCAGTCTTTCTCGCGCTAATAAATAAAACCTGTGTTTGATATTTTTTACTTGGGATAGCCTGATTTCAAGCTCTTTGGCAATTTCCTGTTGTTTTAATTGTGTACGTTTTGGGTTTGTGCCAAGATCAATTCCAAAACTTAACTCCAATGTCTTTTGTATCAAATCCAGATTATTCCTGCTGCCCTGCTCTTTATAAACAGACGGAATAATTTTCAAAATCTCATAATTTGTTTCTTCTAATTCCGGCAAACCATTTCTTTTGTTTGGATTTTCAGTCAGAGGATCAACTAAATATTCTTCTAAGGACATTGATTGATCCGGTTTTGACCCTTCGTTAAATTGATTTATAAATCTCCTTTGTCTGTTTTCTTTTGTTAATGCATCTCTTATTGCATTCATAGAAACTATTGAAATAAAATTTTTACGGTTTGATTTTCCGTTATATTTTTCCCAGGTCTCCGGGGTTAAAATTTTTATAAAAGCAACGCTTTCAAACTCTTCAGAAGCCTCTTTTAAGTGATAAGTAAATGTAATATATCTGGCAGCTTGTTTTACTGTTTCCAGATTTTTCGTAACAAGATGAACTCTTGCATTTAAATTATCTTTAGCAAGCCGTGCAAGCTCTACGTCAGTAAGTCTTCCTATTCTTGACGATGGCAAAATATCCTGATTCTTTCGAGCGAAAGAAATTCTGTCTATGGTAAAGCTCATTTTTTTTTAGTTAATTAAATATAACCTATTCATTTTAAAAAATCAAGGATGCCCAGAGCTTACATTTCGCTTCTTTAGCCATTATCCGCATTGATTGTACAATTAATATGTTCTTATGCTTAATTATAAAAAATTACTTAATCTTGAGATACCAAAAGAGTATGAGTCTCTAATTTATGATCAAATTGAAAAGACATTGCTTAGAGCTATAAATGGTCTTGAATTGGTTGTTAAGAAGGATTTATCATCAAAAGACACTCCTAGTAAAAAGCTTCTTTACCAGGAAAAACATATTAACCTTTATCATTATCTGCCAAAAAATAAAAATATTTACAGTGTTCCTGTCGTGCTGGTACCGCCTTTAATGATAACTACTGACATTTTTGATCTTGTACAGGAGCATAGCCTGGCAAATACATTAATTGAAAATGGTTTTAATGTTTATCTGGCAGATTTTGGAAAGCCTGATCAAGATGATGCACACTTAAAAATAGATGATTATGTATTGAACTTTTTATATAGAGCAGCTCATATGTCAAAAAAACATTCAAATGCAGAGCATCTGACATTGCTTGGATACTGTCTGGGAGGATCTTTCAGCACTATTTATGCCAGTGTTTCTCTGGATATAAAAAATGACATTAAAAATGTAATTAACATTGCAGGACCTGTTGATTTAAAAAATCTTTCGTTTTTTAATTTGATTTTTAAACCGTTTAAAAATGAATGGTTTGCACTGGTTGATAAATTTGGTTCTCTTCCAAAAGAGCTTCTGACATTTATGTTTAAAATTGCAGATCCTTTAAGCTACCTGAGACGGCCGTTCCAGATCATTAACAAAGCATGGGACAGGGATTTTTTAATAAAATATCAGGCACTAAGTAATTTTTTTAATAATTTTCAGAGTCTTCCTGCTGCTACCTTTAAACAATGTTTTGAAATTATTTTGTCAAATGATTTAATCTCCGGGAAATTAAAACTTTCAGATCAAAATATAAACCTTTCAAATTTACAGGCCAATTATTTAGCCTTTGGAGGTTCGCTGGATACATTTATTTCTCCTGATTCTATAAGAGCTGCACAAAAATATATTTCATCAAGGGATTTTCAATATATAGAATTACCTTTTGGACATTTGTCTATTATGGGAAGTGAAAGAGCAAAACATACAGTGTGGAAAACATGTGTAGACTGGCTTAAAACCAGGAGTGGGGAACTGGTTAGTAAAGATGTGATTAGTCATGTCTCTATGTCAGCATGATGTAAAAAAACAAAGTAATTTACATAAGTTATAATAAAATATTTAAAGCAAATTACAGAGCATAAAACATGAAAACATTTAAATTAAAAGTTATTACACCAAATGCAATAGTACTTGACACTAATGTAGAACAAATTATTGCCAGATCAATAGATGGTGAAATCGGGATTTTGCCTGATCATACTCCTTTAATTACTCCGCTTAGCATTGCTCCTTTCCAATATTGGGAAGCTGGTGACAGAAAAGTAGCTGCTGTATTGGGCGGCATGATGGAAGTTTCAAAAGAAGGTGTAACTATCATCTCAGATCATGCAGCGCTTGCTGAAAATATAGATACAGTTGTAGCTGATAAAGAGAAAGAATTAGCCGAGGCAAAATTAGCTCAGAAAAAAGATAAAATAGATATACAAAAAGCTGAAATGGAATTAACCAGACTGCTTGTAATGCTTGAAGCAGTGGAACTGGCTAAGAGACTTAAGAGTACCCGGGTTGGATAGTAATCAGTTTTCTTTCCGCTTCATTTATTTTTTTAGAAAATATTTTTAATTTTAAATTATTTTTACTGATTAATGCTTCGGCATCTTTTATTTCATCCTCAATATCTTTTGCTTTATAGGCGATTAAGTACCCGCCTTTTTTTAATAAAGGCATTGCATATTTAATTAACACATCCAATTTTCCAACTGCTCTTGCTGCAATAAGATCAAATTTGCTGCACAAAGGCAGAGATGTTTCACGGAGCATCTCTACCCTGTCATTTATGATTGTTATCTTATTTTGAAGATTTAATTCATTTACAAGATGTCCCAAAAAAATTGCTTTCTTTTTAATTGATTCGCACAATACAAAATCCCAGTCTGACTTCATTATGGCAAGCGGTATTGCAGGAAATCCGCCACCAGATCCAATATCAAGAAGAGAGGAGGGGAAAAGATTTTCGATTTCAGGCAGAAATATGATTGAATCTAAAAAATGTTTTTCAATTATGGAATCTTCTCCCTTGCGGGAGATTAAATTGATTTTTTTATTCCAATCCAGGAGTATTTTGTAATATTTTTTAAACATGTCCAGTTGATTATTGTTAATTTCAATGCCATAATGATTACAAGCATTGTAAAAATCATTAAAGTCTTTTAGCTCAATTAAAGAGGCTTCTTCCATGACTAATGAAAATATTACCTCAGTTTTAACAGAAAAACGAACTTTTGCTCCAAATACAGATTTTATTAATCAGGCAAATTTAATAAAAAAAGAATACGAAAGACTTTTATGGAAATCTGGAACTGATTTTGAAGGTTTTTGGGCAGAACTGGCTGAAAAAAATATTTTCTGGTTTAAAAAATGGGAGAAGATTTTAGAATGGAATGAACCCTTTAGTAAGTGGTTTATCGATGGAAAGACAAATGTTTCATATAACTGTTTAGACAGACATCTCAAAGATAAATCAAACAAGCCAGCATTAATCTGGATCGGAGAAAATAAAGAAAAAAGAAATTTAACTTATAGAGAACTTTTTGTTGAGGTTTGTAAATTTAGTAATGCTCTTTTAAAACTTGGGGTAAAAGAATTAGATCGTATTGTTATTTATATGCCGCTTATTCCAGAAGCTGTTGTAGCTATGCTTGCCTGTGCAAGAATCGGGGCAGTACATAATGTGGTCTTTGGTGGCTTTAGTAAAGAAGCTCTTGCAGACAGGATTAATGACTCTAAAGCAAAGATTGTGATTACTGCTGACGGTGGTTATCGTCGCGGTCAGATCGTTCCTTTGAAAACCAATGTAGATGAAGCATTGAAAAAATGTTCTTCAGTTGAAAAAGTAATAATTGCACAAAGAACAAAAAATAAAATTGAAATAAAGTCAGATAGAGATCTTTGGTATCATGAGCTAATCTCAAATTTACCAGCCGATAATCCAGCAAAAGAATTAGATTCTGAACACCCGTTGTTTATTCTTTATACATCCGGTACCACCGGAAAGCCAAAAGGCATTTTACATACTACAGGGGGATATTTACTCTGGACTACCATTACTTCAAAGTGGATTTTTGATCTTAAAGATAGTGATGTTTACTGGTGTACAGCAGATATTGGCTGGATAACAGGACATAGCTATGCAGTATACGGCCCATTGAGTTGCGGAGCAACAGTTCTTATATATGAAGGGGCTCCAAATTATCCTGATTGGGGAAGGTTTTGGGAAATTATTGAAGAAAACAAAGTAAATATTTTTTATACTGCTCCCACTGCCATTCGTGCTTTTATGAAAACAGGAGATGAGTGGATTAAAAAATATGATCTTTCTAGTTTAAGACTTCTTGGTTCTGTAGGTGAACCTATTAATCCTGAAGCATGGATGTGGTATCACAAAAATATCGGGAAAGAAAAATGTCCTATTGTCGATACCTGGTGGCAGACTGAAACAGGAGGAATTTTAATATCACCGCTTCCAGGAGTTATTGTTACAAAGCCAGGTTCAGCTACTTTTCCTCTCCCTGGTATTTTTATGTCTGTAGTGGATAAAAATGGAAAGGAGGTAAAACCCGATGAAGGTGGTTTTTTGGTTATTACTAAACCATGGCCTGCAATGCTAAGAACGATTTATGGTGATGATGAAAGATACAAACAAACTTACTGGAAAAGAATAAAAAATGCTTATTTTACCGGTGATGGTGCCAGAAAAGATAAAGAAGGATATTTCTGGCTACTTGGTCGTGTGGATGATGTCATAAAGGTTTCAGGGCATCTTTTAAGTACAATGGAGGTTGAATCATCTCTTGTCAGCCATCCTTTTGTAGCAGAAGCTGCTGTGGTGGGATATCCTCATGATATTAAAGGTGAGGCGCTCTGTGCATTTGTTGTTTTGAAGCAATCCGCAAATACTGATCATCATTTGTTTTCTGAAGAACTAAAAAATCATGTCTCCAAAGAAATCGGACCGGTTGCAAAACCTGATCAAATAAAATTTACAGAAAGTCTTCCAAAAACCAGATCAGGAAAAATAATGAGAAGACTTTTACGGGACGTTGCAAGTGGAAAACAGACTTTGGGAGATACGACTACACTGGAAGATGTTAGTGTTTTGGAGAAATTAAGAGCGGAAGAGGAAGAATGAGAGATTGTATTTATTATTAAAAATCTTTCTTGCAAAATAATAACTATCAGGATATAATACTAGCAATCTAAAAATTAAGGAAATCCCAAAGACGTGGTTTTTAATTTAAGTGGAATACCATTAGCTGGACTAAATCCGTGTGGAGGTAGTTTGCCGTATAGGAAAGGTAACGGAGTTCTATCCTCACAGCAAAATAGAGAAGTAAAACCAATAAATCTTCCTGCTAGATGTAAAGAAAAATTTTTTAATTTACGTGATCTGGCAGTGAAAAAAACAGGACTAGATAAAGGTTATATAGATATAAAAAACAGGATAATAGCATTATTGTCAGAGTTAATAGTAAAGAGATTTGTAAAAACTAAGATTTGATCTTAAGTTTTATTCAAACAAACAATTCTATCTATCTGTAATCCTTGGTTAGTACTTAAAAATGATGAGTTATACCTTTTTGTTTGTGGAATATCATCATTAATTATAAGATCTACCTTAAATCCGGATTTTTTTGCTTCATTTGAAATTACATCACTTGTTTTTATAATTATTTTTTTGTCACCGGATTTTTTAGTGACATCACCTACTACTATAAAAGCATGTTTGCCAGGTTTTAGCACTCTATAAGCCTCTCTTAGAAAGAGATACATTGCATGTGAATATTTTTCATAACTTGCGGTTTGTGTAGTTTGTTTTCTGACTTCCTTAAAGTCAAATCCTAAGAGCCATTCTCTAAGCCAGTTATCCCATGCATAACTTTGAGCAGTAAAATATGGCGGTGAAGTTACTATTAAGTCAAATTTTTCTTCCCAGCTTTTTGGCAGCTCCTGTGCTTTCCCAAGAAATGCTTTTCCGCTGACTCTAGCTATACCAGCACTTTGTAAATAAAGAGATTTTTCAATCATACACTGAATTACATTTCTGTCTGGTTTTTTAAGGTGGTGTTTTTTGGCATAATTTTTAGTATAGTTTGGTGCCATTGAAAATGAATGAGAGCAGGGAAGGCTTAAGCTGTAACTTGAAGAGCCGTGAAGTATTCCTGTGAGAATACCAAGCCAGTATTGTGCAAGCTGTTCTTTTTTCGTTTTAGTATTATGAGAAATATTACCGGTTTCATAATTAAGGTTATTGGCATCAAGTCCAAAATCTTCCAGTAATCTTTCCTTTATAACCAGGATTTGAGCTAGTGTTTTTGTAGAGAAGAAAACTTTTACATCAGGATCTACATCTTTTATATTTGTTTTGGATATACCAAATCTTATTGATTTTAAATATTCAACTGCTTCTTCATGTTTAATGATATTGACTTTTGCTCCGGTTAAAACATATGCTTCAGGTGTTATATCTACTCCGAATCCGGTCCGGTCAAGCAAACATGCCTGATATGGGGCTGTGCCTTTACCGGAATATGGATCTAAAACAAGGTCACCTACGTTTGAAAAATTACTTATAAAATAATCTGCAAGGGCTGGTGGAAATGATCCTGATCTGGAAGCCATACTATGCATCAGATGCCCACAAAGACGCTCTGCCGGGGTGTCTTTACCGGGATTATTCCGCCAGGTATTCTTTAGATTATAACTGCTTATATAAGGATACTCAAAATCTTCAGATGTATCGCATGAAAGATCTTCATGGTTTATTATTCTTGACAGATCATTGAATTTGGTTTTTAACATTGCTCTGAAATATGCGTTCTTACAATGTCGGGAAAAACAAATTCATGGTTCCTTCTGAAATCCGCTCTCTGTGCAGATTATCATAAAGGCTTTTAGATAATGTTCAAAAAATTTTTGATAACAAATTTGTTCCAGTAATGTTCCCTGAATAAGTCTCTTAAAACACTCTGGTAATACCGAATATAACTCTTACATTAGGTGTTTGTCTTCTGCCATTTAAGTTATGAACAGCAGGTAATCCTACTGAAAGATTAGCAATCCATTTTTTATTTGCAATGGCTCTTATTCCTGGGGATAAATAAATAAGAGTGCCGCCTTCATTTTCTTCTCTTTGATCTCTTACTTTTGGCTTTTCTACCCAGCTTCCATTTGCTTCAGCGATTAAGTGCCAGTCAAGTTTCTTTTTTCCTATATGAGACGGAAAAATTTTATCTATAAAAGATTCCTTTGTTCCAATGAGATAAGATACAGCGAGGTTGTAACTTATAACATCTCCCAGGATTGTATTTTGAACTCCTTTTGTAGAAAATCGATACATTCCATTTGAATCAATATGAAATATTCCAAGATGTTTACTGAATGCTAAACCAATCTGCGGATCCCATGAACCTGTGCCTGGTTGATGTTCTGCTTTAAATAATCCTCCCTGGCGGTTTCTGTCCTGTGCAACTCCTGATGGAATCTTTAACCCACTTAAAAGGGCAGCATGAAAATCATATTTTTCACTATGAATAAATTCATATAAACTAAAAAAGTTTATATCGCCTACACCAATTGCATTTCCCTGACTGTTTACCTGTGGAGTTCCTCCTGTAGTTCTTATTCCATATTTAAAGGTATAAGGTATCTGTGCACTAAAAGAAAGTTTATTTGTTATTCCAAGTCCAAATGTAAGAGATGGACTTAAGGTATTTTCTACTATGTCATAATCTTCTCCTCTACGGCCCAGTTGACTTAATTTGCCATTTGAAAAATCATCAGCATTTATATAATTTGTAATGAAGCTAACGAATTTGCTTCCTTTTGGAAGAGCATATGCAGGGATAGTTACAATAGGTCCAGCAATACCAGCACCGCCACCAAGTCCACCTTCACCGCCATGGTGCGCTTTTGCAGGAAAAGTATAAAATACAAGGCACGAAATAAGAATTATCACCAAATAATTTTTAAATTGAAGTCTATTATTAAACATAATTTACAAATTTATCAGCTTTGTAAGAAAAAAACTTACCAAAGCCAGGTTCTCATGATATGCCCCCCATTTGGTTAACACAACTTACTTCATGTATAATGTTTATCAAGAGTTATAAATGGATAACAAAATAAAAGCAATTGGTCATGATCATGTACCGGTTAGTAAGCCACTAGCGATTGTTCCGGTTCCTGAAGAATCGCTACCAGAGGTTGCTAAACCATCATCACAGACAGAAGAGGCTTCTCCCTGGCGATATCCCCACCTGCGCAGCGGCTTAAGAAACTCTTTTTTGCCTCTTCAGCAAAACCTGGATAAGTTTGTTTCCTGGCAGAGAGAAAAGCTTCAAACCACCCAGGAGCTTAATTTTAAAGATGTTGTAAAAACAGACCCGCATATAAGAGAAACGATTAAAGATTTAATCCCTGCTTTTTGTAACAATGATACCGACTTAATGGATGTTTTAAGAAAAAGATTAATAACATCGACTGATTTTGGAGAAAAAATAATTATTTTAAAAGTATTTTTTTCTACAGAAAACGAAGATGAGCTTTTTAATTCTTTTTTACTGCCATCATTGGAAAAAAAGCAGGGATTTGAAAATTTTGAAGCTAACCATGAATTCTGTTCATATTTTTTAATCTCCATTGATAAAAAATCATTGAATAAGATTCTTGCAAATTTAGACTATGGAAAAACAACAAATACTGATACCCTGGCTAAATCACTGCTAACAATTTCTCCTCCGGACCAAATATTTGATTTATTAATGGATGTAAATGAAAAACTTGTTTCTAACAATGATGACAGTCATGAGCATATCAATGTAATTGAAAAAGTTCAAAAGCTAATAATTGCATCCATGAATTGTTTAAAAGATGAGCCGGGATATGTACCGGTGAAACACTTAAAGAGTCTGTATGAAACTGTTGTTAAACCAGAGCTTGCAAGGGAAGTCGCTGATTTGCTTGGTATACATCATCCTAATGCGGCAGTGAAAATATTTAAGGATATAATCTTAGAAAAAGATGATAATTGTGACGACTGTAGAAGGAAACGATTTTATGCAGTTGAACATTATGTAAAAGCAGAAGGTATAAATGCAGCTTCTAAATTAAAGAAATTTCTTGATGAAGAAAAAGATCCGTTTGTAGCCGGTTATATGTGTTATCAGCTGGCTGAAAAATGCGGTGCTGATGGTAAAAGAATTCTTCAGGAGTTAATAGTCACACATATAAAACAAGGCAAACCATCAATTCCTTTTGGCTGTACAATACAGCTTGCATCATATGGAGAGAAGTATAAAAAAATACTAGAAAATATTGTATGCAGACAGTATGAATCAGACGAAGGACTTAAGAAGGCATTTGTAAATTTAGAAGCAATGGATCTATGCGATATATCAAAATCAAAAAATGGAAATATTTTGTTTTATCTGACTATAAAAGAAAATACAAATTTGGTTATAGACTTCATTAATCAGATAGAACTAAAGAATTTAACAGAATGGGCAGCTGGTAATAAAGAAGATATGTCTCCTGCAGAAAACTTTGTAAAAGAAAATTCTCTTGAAATTCTGGATTATGCCTGGCAGACGCAGAGAGGTAAAATGACTAATCTTTCTCTTGAAATAATGCCGCTTGGAGAAGAGTACAATGATTTAAAATCTAAGTCTAAACAGCTTGTTGGTATGGACTTATCAGGAGATGGACAAATACCGGGATTAAAACCATTTCGTTAGTAAATTATTCAAATCCATAAGGAGATTTAAACATGGATGAAATTTATCCCCTTCCCATTGGACATTTTTTAAGCAGGGTTAGAAAGCTTGCTTGCGTTAATTTGGATACACTGGAGATGTTAGACTCCAGACTAAAGGGCTTTATCGGGGTTAATAGTAATGCTGCAATCCAGAGTGATGTTTTAGAGCTGAATGACCAATTTACAAAATTAGGATTAGATTTAAGAGAAGAGGTTAGAAACAGATTTGAATCAACACATCTGAGGAGTTCTGAGGATCATTTATTAAAAGCTATCTACGCAAGAATATTATTGATTTTAGGAGAGGGACTTTGTTATCCGTTGACAAATAGAATTTCCAACAAAGAGCAAGACGGAGAAGATGAGTATAATTTTGCCATGGATTTTTTAAAATCACTCAATCAGGATGACAAAGAACAATTTATTAAAGAGGCTGATTGTGTGAATAATGATGATCTGAAAAATTTAGCTTCACGACTTATAGAGATCACTGGTAATAATAAAACTGAAGCAGGAATCCATGTATTTAAGACAATAATAAATCACCTTGCAGAACAGTCTAATCCAGCAGTTTATACACAGGTAATAACTTTACCAAAAGAGGCAATACTCAGAAAACAAACTTTAGCACTGCATGTTTTAAGTGAAACTGATGTAAAGGTATTGCCGGATGATCTGACAGCTTCAGCAGAAGTTTTATCCGGGGTTGTTGACAAATTAGCAGAAATGGCTGTATATGGAGCACATCAGGCGCAAAGAGAAAATGCAATTGCTATATTGAACAGATTTACTGATAATGAATGGGAAGAATTATTACCTCCTGAATCCAAAAAATTATTATTTCAGGCTGCCGGCATAGTTGTTAATCATTAAGAAACTTAATATTATTTTTATATTTGAATATTGATTTATATGTTTTAAATTAGCTATCATTGGGCCATAGATCTGGTTAAGGGATATTTAAGAATAAATATAATTTTATCTGTTTATGACTAACTCATTAGTAAAAGTATTTCTTACTCATTGTAGGGCCCTGCCTTATACCTATGTAGTTTCAAATCACCTTATGCAACAAGCAGCACAAGGTAAACAAAGTGTTCAGTATGATTCAGGCACTGTACTTGGAGAACTTAAAGGTTCAAGTGGAGTATCAAAAAGATTTTTGCCAGGTAATGAACAAAGTCTTTCATCTCTTTCAAATACAGTTGCTGTTCAATTAGGATGTTTTGACTTTACAGATGTAGTTGAAATTAATATAGGAGATAAAAAATACTATTTAAATAAAAAAACAATGCTACAAAAAGCACAAAAGTTAAATGGTATTTTAGAAAGAGTAACACCATTAGCTGATGATGTGGCTAAACTAAAGGAACCTTTAGCAGATATTGATAGATTTAAGAATGCAGTTCTAGGCAGTGCAGATGATATGCTTCCTTTTAAAGCTGAGATTGAACTCTTATTTAAAATAATAAATGAAAGCTCTTCTGTAATTAAAAATCAAGTGGCACAAGAGTTTAAAGGGCTTACAAGATTGCCACTGGGGAGCACTGAACAAGCTGAAGGATATTTTACAAAATACTTTGAACTAAGGCAAAAGCTGATATCGCAATTTTACAATGGTGATACAAAAGCTCTAGGATCAAGTTTATTAAACAGACTTTCACTAAGTAATATTGATAGCACTATAGATGAAGCTAGCAACTTCTTTACTGTTAGTAATCCTGTAGAAGCAACTCCTACAACTGATTCAAACTTAGATCATGAAAAGATAAACAGGTTTAGAAAATATTTTTCGACCAGATTAAGAACACTGAAAGAATTAAGGCATACTTCTACACGATCTGCGGTTGAGTCTGCACTTAATGGATTAAGTGAAATTGATGGTGAGATAGCTACTATAAGAGCAACCAAAATAATATCAGGCGTAGTTCTTCCCAAAATAACCAGATTCATTAGAGAAGAAGTAATAGAACAAGATTATGAAACTTTTAAAAGAAGAGCAAGTACATTTTGCAATGGTGAAATGCCACATGAAGACACTATGAAGCAGGTCTTTCAAAGAATAAAGGAAGAAGCACCAGGGGCAATTGAGGGAATTGAAAAAGAAGCTGTTGAATTATCTAATAGAAATGTGGTTACTGGTGATGAGATTAAACAGTACAAAAAAGATTGCATCCAATTAACTTCTAAAATTTCTGATTTAGTCATCTTATACACACACGGATTGAATGATAATTTACGTCAAGCAGTAAGGGAAGAGCTTGTAGAACTTCCCAGTGCTTTATATACATATGTTCAAGATTATTCTCATCTTATTGCTGCAGTTCCTTTAATTGGACTTTTATCACATATTTCTAAAGATTCTTTTGATGCAGCTAGTTCCCTTGTAACTGCAGCAGCAAATGGTAATGATGTAGATGCTAAAGCTGTCCTGCCAATTGTAGCTCAGGTACTTGGAGACATTCCAGCATCAAGATATGGGCAACTTGCAAAAAAAGGCATCAGTATTTTACAAAATGAAAACACAAGAAAACTTATTGCTACTAAAGCTGATATACCTGAAGAGGTTTTAGCAATTGTTGGAAACAGTGGAGATTTAATTGAACAGATAGTTAATGAACCAGCAGTTGGAAAGCTACAACAAAAAATATGTAATCATTTTGCAGCAGGTGGCTCATTAGAAAAAGAGGACTTAGTAAAACTAATTGGTGAAGAAGATGTTGAAGATCTAGTTAAAGTGCTTTCAAAATATCCGGATATTTTTCTTAAGATATTAAGTCTTCAAAAAGTAAAAGACGGAATAACTTCCAGTGTACCGTCAGAGATATCACAGGAAGCCGTAAAAGCACTGCTAGAAGATGAACAGGTTATTAAAGCTATTATAAGCAATCCATCACTGCATAAGATAGCAAAATTAGCTGTTGTACATTCACTTCTGAAGGAAGGTGAAAAAGATATTAGTAGCATTTTAAATAGTATTGAACAGAAAGATGTTTCAAGCTTATTAGGATTAATTTACAAACATCAAAAACTTAAAGCTTTATTGCCTAATGATAAAAAAATTATATGGGGTGGTAGATTGGTTCACTGGGCATTAAACGGTACTTTAAGAAATGTTGCTCTTGGAATAGGAGGACTTATATCATTAGGAGGATTATATCTTATCCGGGATGACCTTACAAAAGGAATACTCAATGGAATTGGTAGTGTTGGTTTTGGAGCTACGCTAGCAGCATTTGCAAAAAGAACACTTGTCAGCAAGTTTTTAAAAATGGAATTTGAGGATGGTTGGTTAAACAATACAGGTGGATGGGGGGTAGCTGGTGCAAGTGCATTGCTTGGAATTGGATCATATGCTGTATCAGAACACAAATTTAAAGGGTTACTTCCTGCTTTTGGCTTTGGGGTGTTAGGTGTAATTCTCGGATCATCAAGTAATACTGCATCATCAATAGTTGGGTTCCCTTCTAAACTTAAAGGTTATTCTGGAAATGATGGATTGGCATTTCAGATTTTAAAGAACACAGTTGCTGAGTCTTTTAAGAAAACATAGGTAATATTAGTACCTTATCCTATTTGGGTTACATATAAATTTTTCATGTAACCGTAGGTTACATGGTTTTTAATCTTGATATGAAATAATATCCCTGACATGCGCAGGGAAGAATTATTTAAAAATAAATATAGGATCAAATCAATACGATTGCCTTATTGGGATTATGGAGCAGATGGGGCCTATTTTATAACCGTTTGCGTGAAAGATCGGGAATGTGTTTTCGGTGAAATTAAAAACGGGGAAATGATTCTGTCACAAATCGGAGAAATTGTACAGAAATATTGGTATGAAATTCCACATCATTTTGGAAATGCCCAATTGGATGGATTTGTCGTAATGCCAAATCATGTACATGGAATTGTGATTATTTGTAATGCGGCGCATCGTAGAGACGTTGCATGCAACGTCTCTACCGCATGCAACGTCTCTACGACGGAAAATATGATGTCTCGCATTTCGCCAAAATCAAATTCATTATCCGCAATTATCCGTTCATTTAAATCGGCGGTAACAAAAAAATGTAATGAACATAAATTATTTTTCCAATGGCAACCCCGGTATTATGAACACGTAATCCGAAATGAAGAAGAATTAAATTCTATTCGAAAATATATTATGAATAATCCATTGAAATGGGATTTTGACAAAAATCAATGGAACTAGCAGAAGAATCACTTCAAGACTGATTTAATTTATGTCTTTGTCTGATCCATAATTTTAGATCATCTATATTATCCAGCGCAGGAATATAATATACTTCAACTCCGCCTGGAGAGATTAATTTATCCAGAATAGCCTCATTATCCGAGGATAATGAACCATAATTTGTTATTGCTTGTCTTGCATCAAATATTATTTGTTTAATGTGTCTTTTATGCTCGTTTTTATCCTGAAAATCCGGAGAAAATTGTTGTGAGTTGTCAGCACATTTTACAAGGATCAATTTTTTAATATTGTCTTTGAGTCCCAGATTTTTATCATCAATAACAATAAAAAACAAATTAGTAAGTTGTGCTGTAAAATCGGTTTTATATGATCGCACTGAGACCAGGAAATTTTGAGCAAGGATATCTATTTCCTTACTTACAGTTTCGTAATGATTATTTTCTTTTGCCTTGGATCTCTTTTTAACAGGAAGTAACGGAGAATGTTTAAAATGTGTTGTATTATCTACTGATGGTGAAATTTGATAAATAAATTTTGCCAGAAACCACCCTGCAAGCAATTCCTGTGGATATCCACCTAGTTTTTTGCCGTTTGGCTTTGTTTCTTTCTTTTTTTCACCTTCAAGTTGTGCAGCATCATTTTTAGAGATTTTTCCGTTATTTATATTTGCTAACACAGGCGTTTGTGGAATTCCAAGCAGTGCCATTTCAAGAGTCGCTGTTAATAAAACTGCTCTTTGAAGCTTACTTACATTAGGTCTATTTCTTAGTTTTTGGAATTCATTTTGAAAGGAATTTTTAGTGCCTGCCAGAGTATCAAGCTGCTTAAAATAGTCCTCATTTTGTTTTACTACCAGACTTATATCATCTAAGTAGTCATTATAAAATGTTGAATTCGGATCATCTTTATTTATAAATAACAGTCCTTTTTCCCAGACATCTTCTATTTTAGTTAACAAACCGTGTATGTCATCGTGTTCAGAGAATAAACATTTGTATCTGGTATTGATCCTTTGTGGAAAAGGTATTGTGCGTATCGAAGTATCTGTAACTGCCAAAGGCTGTGGCCGAGTAGTTGGTTCTGTAGATTCTTTTTGTTGTGGCCTTACAGGAGGAACAATGGACAAATTCGGATATAATCCAATCCTCTGCACGCTGTGGTTACTCATAATTATTAAGTTTACTTTAGCAAAAAATTATACTTATTGGATAGATTAATAACGTAATCTTTTTGAAAGAAAATTATTTGGTAGGATAGTTAAGTAAATATTGTATATGAGTTGTATGAACGGGAGAAAATCAATTGTCCATTGTTAAGGATCCAATTAAAGCAGAAAAAAGTTTTAAAACTGATGAAATGGTTATAAATATGGGGCCTCAGCATCCTTCTACCCATGGAGTTTTAAGATTAATTTTAAAGTTAGACGGAGAAATTGTCAGGGATTGTGAGCCTGTTATTGGTTATTTACACAGAGGAATGGAATGGCTTGGGCAAAACAGGACATATGTCCAGTACCAGGCACTTGTAGATCGTGTGGACTATCTGGCTGGAATGTCTGACAGTCATGCGTACATAATGGCAGTAGAAAAAATTGCAGGTATTACAGTTCCGCTTCGCGCAGAGTATATCAGGGTTATTTGTTCTGAATTAAACAGGATTATTTCACATTTACTTTGGCTTGGAATCTTTATGCTTGATTTAGGTGCTATGGCTGGTATTCCTTTTTATACGTTCCGTGATCGTGAAGCAATACTTTCATTCTTAGAAGAAATTTCCGGTCAAAGAATGATGTTTAACTATATTAGAATCGGCGGGGTCTTTAAAGATCTTCCAAAAGGCTGGACAAAAAAAGTAAAAAAATGGATTAATGAAGAGTTTTTTAAATGTGTAGATGAGTATGAAGCTATTGCTACAAAAAATCCAATATTTCTGGTACGAACTCAAAATGTAGGATATTTAGATTCAAAAGTAGCACTTAGCTGCGGTGTAACCGGCCCAAACCTTAGAGCATCAGGCTTTGATCTTGATCTTAGAAAATACAGTCCATACTCTATTTATGACAAGCTCGAATTTAATGTACCTGTATTAACTTCCGGAGATACTCATGCCAGATACAAATGCAGGATCCAGGAATTGAGAGAATCAGCAAAACTGGTTTTACAGGCCATAGAAAAATTACCCGGTGGAGATACTGAAGATTTAGAAAAAAATAAAGTCCAGTTAACCAGCGGTGACAACCCTGTTTATAAAGCAGAAGATTTAATGGTTACAGCAAAGGGTAAAAATGTAGCACCAGCTTTCAAATGTGGCCCTGGCGAGGCTTATAGTGCAGTTGAATCTCCGCGAGGACAGCTCGGTGTTCATCTGATAGCAGATGGCACATCAGTTCCATATAGAATCAAGTGGCGCTCACCGTCTTTTAATAATGTTTCAGTTTTGCCTGAGTTAATCAAAGGGCATCCTGTAGCAGATACAGTAGCAATATTTAGTAGTCTTGATGTGATACTGCCGGATGTGGACAGATAAAGTTACGTTAAAATATTCCTATGCCAATTGCTACAAAACCTGTTTACAGCGGCAAAGCAAAAGATATCTTTGAAACAGAAGATCCAAACATCTTCCGGGCCTATTTTAGAGACAGCGCTACTGCTTTTAATGCCCAGAAAAAGGGTGAGATACATGACAAAGGTAAAGTTAACGCTACAATTTCAGCTTTACTTTTTAATTTGGTTGAACAAAATGGAATTAAAACACACTTTATAAAACAGCTTTCTGAAAATGAGCTTTTAATTAAAAAAGTAAAAATTATTCCGCTCGAAGTTATTGTAAGAAATACTGCTGCTGGAAGTTTGTGTAAGAGACTGGGAATTGCAGAAGGAAAAATATTAAAAGCTCCTATTGTTGAGTTTAGTTATAAGAAAGATGAACTTAATGACCCGCTTTTGACCAAAGCCTATATTACAAATGCACTGGAAATTACCGACGATAAAACCCTGGATTATATTACCGAGTTAACATTAAGGGCAAATGAGATTTTTAAGGATTTCTTTCTAAAAATTGGAATAAAAGTAATTGATTTCAAACTTGAATATGGTTTTGATAAAGATGGAACCTTACTTTTAGCAGATGAACTGTCGCCTGATAATTTCAGGTTCTGGGATGCGAAGACAAATGAAAAGTTAGACAAGGATCGTTTTAGGCAGGATCTTGGAAATGTGGAAGGTGCTTATCAGGAGATGCTAAAGAGGGTAAAGGAAGGCTGTAAAAATGTTATTGTTCCTCGCAATAACAGGGCTGTTTATTTTGTCCGGGTTCAGGTCCTCCCAAAACAGGATATTTTGGATCCACAGGGGCAGGCGGTTGAAAAAGCCTTAATATCAATGGGTTACAAAGATATAAAGGATGTAAAGATTGGAAAAGAGATTGTTTTTAAGGTAAAAGCTGAATCCCTTGAAAAAGCAAAATCCGACACAAGGGAAATGTGTGAAAAGCTTTTAGCTAACCCTGTTATTGAAGATTTTAAGATTTACTTAATACTTCTGCAATGACTGTAAAATCTTAATTTAGACCCTGAAAAACAATAAATTTTTAAACTGTCAGATTAAATTTTTTTAATGTTCTTGCAATCTGCAACTTCCATATGCTAGGGTCAAATTAGGAGATAAAAAACATGAATCGTGGTGATATTACAACGCTTAGTCTAAGAACACCTGTTCCAAGATATCAGCTCCCCGCAAAGCCAGTTTCATTTATTAATGATTTAACTGCTCCAATGGTTGAAATAGATTTACCAGTATTTGCAAAAGACAAGCATTTTCCTCCTGAAATTGCTGCACAACTTGCAGTAGGAGAGGTTATAAAATTTATAAATAACGATGAATCAAGAGTAGACATACATTGTGGTAATCCGGGAAGCACTGATTTCTGTGGATTTAGATATACTGCACGAGCCAGGCAAGCACAAAGCGATGTTGAAACTTTAATGTCTCCTGAAACGCTCCAAACCATACAAGATCGAACAGGGAAAAATATATCTGTACATCGATTTAATGATCTTACTGATGGCAATCCTGTTATTTCTTATCGAACCACCTAATTCTATTTCTTTTTTTGTAAATTTAATTTTTCAGATTGTAATTTTGGCAGGTCTTCAAGTGGCTCGTTAATCATAGTGATTATTCTTCCACTTACTGATTTATTTATACTTTCAGAAAGCCCCTGTGTAAGTTCATCATCATTATCTGCAGAATAATACTTACCATTTGTATTTAGCGCAATGCACATTAACTGTTCCCGTGCTGCCAGGTCATCTTTTACACCAAAACCAACCACATCAATTTTTAAGTTTATCCTTGAATTAAAAAGTGATTGAGCAAGCTGGCATGGATCACCTTCGCAAGTTTCCAAGCCGTCGCTAATTAAAATAATTGATTTTTCTCCTTTATATGGAATCATGTCCTGCACTGCCTGCAAAAGGGAATATGTAATTGGCGTAAAACCTCTGGGCAGTATTTTGTAAATTTCAGAAATTATTGACCTTCTGTTATTTGTTCCTGGTAAAACAACTAACCTAGAATCACTGCAATCTATGTAATGGTTTCCTGTAGGGTTGCTTGCACCATAAACTCTAAGTCCAATATTTATATCCGGAGCAGCCTTTGTGATTACATTTTCAAGGACTCTCTTTGCAATATGGATTTTTGTCTCACTACGAATTTTATCTTCCATGCTATTTGAAGCATCAAATACTATCAGAACAGATCTGGATGCTGATAAATAAGGATTTTGCTTTAGCTGATTGTTATTAAAAAAAGGATTACTCTGTGAAAAAACTGATGTAACTGTAAAAAGGGGAAACAAGAGGAATAAAAAATATCTGTTTTTTTTCAAGGTTCAGACTCTTTTTAAAATTCTATTAACATCCTTAGCAAAATAACTAATTATAATATCTGCTCCTGCTCTTTTAATTCCGGTTAATATTTCTAAAATTATTTTATCTTCATCGATCCAGCCATTTTGTGCAGCAGCTTTTATCATGGCATATTCACCAGAGACATTATATGCAGCAACAGGTAAATTGGTTTTTTCTTTTACCAGTGAAATAATATCCAGATAAGGCATAGCTGGTTTTACCATAATAATGTCAGCTCCTTCCTGTTCATCAATCAATGCTTCACGAAGAGCTTCACGTTTATTTGCAGGATTCATCTGATATGATTTTCTGTCACCAAACTGCGGAGCTGACTCTGCTGCTTCACGAAATGGTCCATAAAAAGCACTGGCATATTTTACTGCATAGCTCATAATGGCTACATCCTGAAAATTATTTTGATCAAGCGCATTACGGATAGCAGCTACCATTCCATCCATCATCCCTGAAGGTGCAATTATATCTGCCCCACTGGCGGCCTGTGAAATTGCAGTTCTTTCTAAGATCTCTAGGGTAGGATCATTTAAAACTTCATTACCAAGTATAATACCGCAATGCCCATGTTCCATATATTCACACAGGCATGTATCATTTATTAAAAGTACATCAGGAAAGTTTTCTTTTATTTTTTTATTTGCTCTTTGGATAATACTTTTTTCATCCCATGCAGAAACTGCTTCTTTATCTTTTAAACCGGGTATCCCAAATAAGATTATTGATTTAATTTTGTTTTTAGTTAACTCATCAATATGTTTAAGCGCTCTATCAAGCGAAAACTGACAAATGCCTGGCATAGAGTTAATTTTAATTTCTGGTTCTTTCCCTTCATGAATAAACACCGGTGCAATAAACTGAGATGGCGATAAAATCGTCTCTTGCACCAAATTCCTTATCACTTCATTTTTACGAAGACGACGTGGACGGGATTTTAAATTTATCTTTTGCATAATATTTTTCCATACTTTCAATCAAACCATCTTCTGTAAATGATTCTGCAATTATATCAACCCTGCCAAATAATTGTTTTACAACGCCTGAGGTTTCATCACCAATTGTTGCTAACAGGGGCATGTCACGGCACACTTCTGCAAGATTGTACTTTTCAACCAACCTGTAAAAATGTTTGGCTGTATTTGAACTGAATACTGTGATTATGTCTATGTCTTCTTTTATTTGATTTATTATTTCATCATCAATTTTTTCAATAAAATTTGCTTCATAGATTAGCCATTCATATATGTTTTCCAGGGGCTTACGACAGCAAGTCCCTGTCTGGGCAGGATGTAAAATCTTTTTATTTTTTAAATTTATTGTTTCATCTAATTCAGCCACAAGATCATCAAATGAAAACCTCTTTGGTACAAAATCAGCTTTAATATTATATTTTCCTAATTCTGATTTGGTTTTATAACCAACAGCTGCAACCTGACACTTTGACAGGGCCCGGGAATCATAACAGTTTTTAGCAAGTATTTCAAAGAAGAATCTTACTGCATTCTGGCTTGTAAAAAATATCCAGTCGAAATTTGAAATATTATTGATTATGTTTTTATTGTAAATTTCTTTTTCTATCAGCTTATAACTTATTAACGGACATAGAACTGGTTTTGCTCCTTTAGTAATTAGTTTTGAAGTAAAAGAAGAAGATTGTTCTTTTGATCTGGTAATTAAAATCTTTTTCCCGGATAAAGGCTTTGATTCAAACCAGTCAGTAGTCAAAATTGTTGATTCTTTTTGCATTTGATTTTCCGCAAGATTACATTATCATATGTAAGAATGCCTTATTTACATTAATTTCCTTAAGAATTTCCTTTCCACCTATTTGTAATAACGTTTTTGCAAGATTTTCTCCAATCAATTTACACTCACTGATTTTTAATTTACCAGTATTTTTATTCTTAACAATTTTTTTTCCGTCCAGGCTTGCAATCATTCCATAAAGGGTAATTTGATTTTCTTTAATTTCAGAATAAGCTCCAATTGGAACCTGACAACCACCTTGTAATATTTCTAAAAAAGTTCTTTCTGTAACTGAAGCTAAAAAAGTTTCATTGTGATTTAATCCTGAAATTATTTTTTCAATTTCGTTATTATCGTCTCTAACTTCAACAGCTAATGCTCCCTGACCAACTGCTGGCAGAATATCTTCCGGATTAAAATGCTCTGTGATTTTATCTTCAAAGCCAAGTCTTTTTACACCAGCATATGCAAGAACTATGGCATCATACTGACCTTCTTCCAGTTTTCTGATTCTTGTATCCAGATTTCCGCGTAAATCAAGATATTCCAAATCATTTCTCACAGCTTTCAGCTGAGCAGTTCGGCGAAGACTGGAAGTACCGATTTTTGAATTTTCGGACAGATCTTTAAATTTGATTTTATTTTTTGAAATTAAAATATCATGCGGCTTTTCTTTTTTTAAAACTGCGCCAATCTTTAACCCGTCCGGTAATTTTGTCGGCAGATCTTTTAAGCTATGTACCGCTAAATCAATTTCACTGTTTAATAGTGCATCTTCGATTTCTTTCGTAAAAAATCCCTTTCCTTCGATTTTAGAAAGTGAAATTCCTAACATTCGATCACCTTTTGTTTTTATTTCTTTTAAAGTAATTTCTAAATCACAAAAAAGTTTTTGAAGCTGTTCTTTAATATGATTTGCCTGCCAGAGAGCAAGCTTGCTGCTGCGAGTACCGATAATTAATTTTGATTTCACAGTCATGAACCTTAAAAAAATTTAATCATTCAATGTAAGCCTCAGGTTAAATCCCAAATAAATCTCTTAAAATCTGGATTTTATCTTCCCGAGAACCAAGTAAGTGTGAATCTTTCAAAGTTTTAACAGGCATATGAAGCACAGTATTTATCAGGTTACTGGCAATGTAATCAACCTCTTCTCTGGTAAAAGAGGTTTTATCATTAGTTAGTTTTGCAAGTTTATCTTTTTTAATATCTTCAATTTTTTTTCTTAAATCTTTAATTAATGAATCCACATCCTGATTTGTAATCTGCTCATAGAAGGCTTTTGTCCCATCTGAAATAATTTTTTCTGCCCGAATTAGAGCTTCACTATTTACACAAATTGTCATATTGTAAACTGCCTGAAGACTGTCTATATCATAAAGTTTTACATTTGGCAGTTTCCCGAATTCAGAGTCAATGTTTCTTGGCAACGATACATCAAAAATAAATAATTCTTTATCTGGATCTTTTCTAAGCTGTTTAAATTGTTCAGCAAAAACAATAAAATGCGGTGCTCCTGCTGCACAAACTAAGATATCCACTTCGTTTAAAATACTATAAATATCTTCAAACGGAAATGATCTGTCTATTTTATATTTTTCTGAGAATTCAATTACTCTGTGAGGCGACTTGTTTAATACCACTGTTTCTTTTGAGCCACCAATTTTTAAAATATGTTCCAGAACAAGTTTTGCCATATTCCCTGCACCAAGAACCATTATTGTTTTAGTCTTAAGAGGGCCAGCAATATCATTGGCTAAATCAACTGCAGCAGAACTTATAGACTGGGAGCTTTTGGATAAATTCGTTTTTTGATGAACTTCTTTAGCTGTTTTTATTACACTTTGAAATAAAAGCTCCAGAGTTTTACCAAGATTTTTTTCACTTTGTGCTGTCGAATAAGCAAATTTTACCTGAGATAAAATCTGCATTTCACCCAGGACCAGACTATCAAGCCCACTTGCCAGCTTAAATGAATGTTCTACAACTTTATCTTCTTTTAAAACTGCACTGTATTCTTTTGCAACTTTCAGCTCAAGAGCAAGAAACTGTTTTAAAAAGTCAAATATATCTTTTAAGCCACTCTCAAGGTTATTTGATGTAAAGTAAATTTCTGTTCTGTTACAGGTACTGAGAATAACAAATGATTCCAGAGTTTTATAACTCTTTAAAGCTTGATTTGCTTCAATTAACCGATATTCAGGAATTGAAAACTTTTCCCTTATAGCTACCGGTGCAGTCTTATGGTTTACAGTAAAAAGATATAAGTTTTTTAGTCCTGGTAAAGATAAATTTTTATTTTTAAAAGCTTTAAATTCTTTTTCTAAAACATTCTCTTTTAGTCGATCTATAGTCATAATTTACTTTTGATTTTATCAAATTTTCATATCATGATGTTTTCTTTGTAAACTTACCTAAAATCATACTTAAGAATGATGCCGTTAATTCCCTTGACAGCTGTTCTTTTTCTTTGGCAGATAATTTTTCACAATATTTTGTTCCATGAATAGTAGCAAGCATTATTTCATTTACCAAATTCAAAACTCTCTGAAATACAGGAGAACTACTTTCTGTAAAATTCCTTAAAATATCTTTAAGTGTTGTTGTTTGAGAATCTGAGATTGTTTCAGTATCAGTAATCATACGTAATATATTACAATGTAGAAGCTCAGTTAATCGCGTCCCTACAGGAAATAATGTCTAAAACCTTACCACAACAATTTGTAATCAAATCCCCTTTTAAGCCGGCAGGTGATCAGCCAAAAGCAATAAAAGAATTAACAGACGGTATAGAAAAAAAATTACGTTATCAAACACTTCTGGGTGTAACCGGTTCAGGAAAAACCTTTACTGTTGCAAATGTAATTGCCGAGATTAAAAAGCCAGCCCTTGTAATAGCTCATAATAAAACACTTGCAGCACAGCTATGCAATGAGTTTCGGGATTTTATGCCTGATAATGCTGTGGAATATTTCATTAGTTACTATGACTACTATCAACCGGAATCTTATATTCCACAGACTGATACATATATTGAGAAAGTAGCCAGTGTAAATGAAGAAATAGACAGATTAAGACATTCTACGACAAGATCGCTGTTTGAAAGAGATGATGTAGTAGCTGTAGCTTCAGTAAGCTGCATCTATGGACTTGGAGTTCCGGAATTATATTATGAATCTGCCATCACTATTAAAGAAGCACAAAATATAGATCGGGATAAACTTATACATTACTTTGTAAATATTCACTATGAAAGAAATGATATAGAACTTACAAGAGGAAGATTCCGTGTTCGTGGTGAAATCGTGGAAATATTTCCTGTGTATGAAGAAGAGGTCTTAAAAATCAGTTTCTTTGGGGAGCAGATTGAAAATCTTACTATGATTAACCCGATGACAGGTGAAGTAACTTCTACAATTAAAGAAATAGCTATTTACCCGGCAAAGCATTATATTGCAGATGACGAAGTTATAGAAGAAGCGTGCAAGCAAATTAACAAAGAATTAAAAGAAAGATCCGAGGAATTAAAATCACACGGGAAAAATGTAGAAGCTCAAAGACTCTGGCAGCGGACGAAATTTGATATTGAGATGTTACGCGAGGTAGGATATTGCAATGGTGTTGAAAATTATTCAAGAATACTGGAAGGAAGAGAACCAGGTGAACCACCAAAGGTTTTAGTAGATTACTTCAATAAAAAATATGGAAAAGATGGCTGGATATGTATTATAGATGAATCACATGTAACTGTTCCACAGATTGGCGGAATGTATCATGGAGATTTATCCAGAAAAAGCACACTCGTAGATTATGGATTCAGGCTTCCATGCGCAAAAGACAACAGACCTTTGAAACCAGATGAGTTCTGGGACAGGGTTAATCAGGTAATTTTTGTAAGTGCTACGCCTGGTGATTATGAATTAAAAATAAGTGAAAGGATTGTAGAACAGATCGTAAGACCTACAGGGCTTGTGGATCCGGAAGTGGAAGTCAGACCGACACACGGACAAATAGATGATTTAATTTATGAGATAAAATTACGTATTGAAAGAAAAGAAAGAATTTTAATTTCTACTCTTACAAAAAGAATGGCAGAAGACTTAGCTGCATATTTAACCGGTGCAAATTTAAAAGTACGCTGGCTGCACAGCGAGATTATAGCTCTGGACAGAATAGAAATTTTAAGGGATTTACGGCTTGGAGAATTTGATGTATTAGTAGGAGTAAATCTTTTAAGGGAGGGAATTGATTTACCTGAAGTAAGTCTTGTTTGTATAATGGATGCAGATAAAGAAGGGTTTTTAAGAGCAGAAAGATCCTTGATTCAGATGATTGGTCGTGCTGCCAGGAATGCTGCAGGAAAAGTAATTTTATATGCAGATAAAGTTACAGGTTCAATGCAAAAAGCAATCAGTGAAACCAATCGAAGAAGAAAAGTACAAGCTGAATATAATAAGGTACATAGCATTACGCCAAAAACCATTATTAAGGGGCATGCAAATCCATTATTAGAAGCTCTTCGTTCAAATAAAAACATTGAAGAAGTTGTTGCAGAAGAACTGGCGCATGAAAAACTTGATCTTAAAGAACTTCCTAAAGTTTTAAAACGTATAGAAACACAGATGAAAAATGCCGCATTGCTTTTAGACTTTGAAAGAGCTGCAAAATTAAGAGATGAGTTGTACAAATTACGTGAAATGTCAAGAAAACAATTGTAGGAATTAGAGTAACCTTTCTTTTTAATCTCTATAAGATATAATATGATAGCTTAATGGATTTCGTAATAGTTTAGAGAGCATTTGTCCGATTCATTCGGCAAATGCGGCCCTGTAAAAAGAATCGACCGAGGGAAGCTCCAGCTTGTCTGGAGCTATAAAAAAACATGGACTTCTTCAGAAAATATTCCAAGTTCTTTGTATTAATCATGCTCATTGCTTTTTTAGTAGTTTCAGTAGTGCCAATGTTTTATGTTTTCACAGTTAAAAAACCGTATTAGAATTATGTAATTCTTTAATTCCTATGACCCGGAAAATATTTTTCATTTCAGTTTTAATTCTAATCGTACTGATTAATTCTTCTTTCTTAGAAGCATTCTCTTCTTTCAACAGGGCAAAATCACGGACACTAAAAGAAATAGAACAAAAAAGTGAAATCCTAAGAAGAAAAATTGAAGAAACAAAAGAAAAAGAAAAAATTGCTACAGGAAAGTTACTGGTTATTCAGAAAAAATTGTATAAAACCCAGGAACAGCTAAGAAAAAATAAAAACGAGCTGTTTTCCACACAAAACAGTTTACAGTTAACTGAGGAAAAGCTTACAGAACTAAAAAATGATTATTCAGCTCTAAGGGCAGATGCAGAAAACAGAATCAAACAAATATATCAGGGGCAAAGACTAAAAATGTTAGAGGTCTTACTAAAAACGCCCAGCCTGACAGATTTTCTGGACATCCTTTACTATCAAAAATTACTTGTTGCGCAGGATAAAAACCTGCTGGAAAAATTATCCACTCAGTCCAAAGAAATAGGGCACTATAAAGATCGCCTTGCTGAAGAAAAAATCAGAATTGCAAATATTGTTAACTCTATCGAAAAACAAAAAGTGCAAATAGCAAAAGAACATGCTTCTCAGTCAGGTTTAGTACAAAAACTAAGAACAGAAAGAGCTTCCTATGAATCTGCTGAAAGGCAGATCGAAAGAGAATCACAGCAGTTAATTTCAGAAATAAACAGACTTGTTGGAAAAGGTAGTTTTGACAGCTCTTCAGTTCCAGGCTCCGGAGCTTTTTCATTCCCTGTTCACGGACGGCTTACATCACCATTTGGATTACGCAGGCATCCTATTTTTAAGGTAGTAAGTTTTCATAGCGGAGTTGATTTAGCTGCACCATACGGAACAGCTATTATGGCAAGCGATACAGGGAGGGTTATTTTTAACGGCTGGTACGGTGGGTACGGAAAAGTCATAATCGTCGATCATGGAATGAATTATTCTACACTATATGCACACTTAAGCAGAGCAACTGCATCCAAAGGAAAAACAATAATAAAAGGTGAAACTGTCGGTTATGAAGGACAGACCGGTTATTCTACCGGGCCGCATTTACACTTTGAAGTAAGAAAAAGCGGAAGACCGCAGAACCCGCTTAATTATCTACGGTAAAAATTATTTTCAGCTGTTTCAGCAGTAGGAGTACCGCCGTTTCCGCCAAAAAGATGCTCCAGTCCTTGGCTTTCACCATCACCAGCCAGTCCTACATGAATTCCATCATCGTCAACAGTATCAAAATAGCCGGTTTGCATCCAATGTAATAAAGCTTGCTCTCCTAATGACACAATAGCCGGTTGTATTTTCATAGTATTAAATCTCCAGTTTTATTCCAGTACAATAATTGATGGCTCATCAGCCAGAGGTGTGCTTTCTTCAATCTCCGGTAATTTCCCTCCACTTTCTATATATTCAGTAATAGCTTCAAAAGCAGCTGCTAATAATAAATGATATGTCTGCATTTCATTGGCATAATGAGCCTCACTAAAAGGTATGTGAGGTGTACTATATGGTCGGATAGTTGCTGCACAGCGATCCTTATCCCAGTTAGGATTGGATATTAACTCTCTATACATAGATATAAGAAGGGTTCGTACATCATCTTTTTGAGTTAGTCCTTTTGGGTAATAATGTTTTGCCGCTAACACAGCACGAATAGCACAGTCTGTTTTTACATTTAAGGCATGTCTGTCCTGTGTTATCGGTAGCTGCAAGGCTGTTACTTTGTTAATAGCTTTTTGTCTGGCTATAGGATACAACTTCAGAACTGCCATGTTAATTGCTTCGGTAAAATTTTTTACTTTCATAATTTTGTTCCTTCCAGATTAAACATTATACAAAAGCAGGAGCAAGCCTGCAAGCCTGCTCCTGCAATATTAACTTAATAACCTGCTGCCTGCTGTCTTCCAGCAAATATTTTCCCAGAAAGCATCTATATACTTTCCTCTTTCTGTAGCTTTGTAATCACCTATGTAGGCATGTTCCCATACATCCATTGCAAGGATTGGCTTATAGCCGGCTATATTTCCCATTTCATGATCAGCCACAAAATGATTTGAAAGTTTTTTTGTGATGGGGTCCTGAAACATTATTGCCCAGCCAATTCCTCTCATCTTTCCTACATTTTTAAAATCAGTTTCAAATGTATTCCAATCCCAGAAACACTCAATGATTTTTTTATAGAGTTTTGAATCTTGATCTATTGCATGACCGCCCGGAGTCATATTATCGAAATAATATTCATGTAAAACCATTCCATTGTATTCAAAGCCATAGCGTCTTTTTAGCTCAGAATACTCTGGAGTACCTGATTTTCCTGCTTTGGTCAGCTCTTCTATTTTTTGATTTAAAATGTTTGTATTCTTAACATAGCCCTGAAACAATTTGAGGTGTTCTTCAAGTTGAGCATCAGATATGCCCTTCAAACCTTTTAAATGAGGAAATGTCCTTGTAATATATTCTTTAGTTGATGTTACTGTTGCCATTTGTTTGCCTCCTATATCCACTTAACTGAATATAAGGATACCTAAAAATTTTGTTTTTGCCTACCGCCCTCCTTGCTTCGTACCTCGCTTGTCGGGCTTTACAAAGTGCTCGCAGTCTGCCTTTTGTATCATTTTTCAGGTTTTGCTGGATAAACCAGGCAAAACCTTTCTTTGTAAGTTAGTCAGATGAGACTTAGTAACATAGCTAGACAGTAACAAAAAAAAATTGAGAAAGACATATTTAACATAAAACTTTTCTCAAATGCTGCCCAGTATAAGACTTCTCGCACTTTACTGTTTCTTCCGGAGTTCCCTCGCAAACCACTTCCCCGCCTCTGTCCCCGCCTTCAGGTCCTAAGTCTATAACCCAGTCAGCTTGCTTGATTACATCTAAATTATGTTCTATGACTACTACTGTATTTCCAGTATCTACTAATCTGTTTAAAACAGAAAGCAGATGATCCACATCGTGCCAGTGTAACCCTACTGTGGGTTCATCAAGAAGGTAAATTGTTTTTCCGGTGCTGCGCCTGGATAACTGTTCTGAAAGTTTTACCCTCTGTGCTTCACCGCCGGATAGTGTTGTAGCTGGCTGCCCGAGCTTTATATAACCTAAGCCTACATCAGCTAATGTTTGTAATTTTACTTTAGCTTTAGACACAGCATCAAAAAATACCAGTGCTTCTTCTACAGTCATATTTAAGACATCACTTATTGAAGAACCTTTGAATTTTACTTCAAGTGTTTCACGGTTATATCTGGCTCCTTTGCATACTTCACATGTTACAAATACTGATGGTAAAAAGTTCATTTCAATTTCATTTAAACCTTCTCCACGACAGGCTTCACAACGGCCGCCTTTTATATTAAATGAAAATCTGCCCGGCTGATATCCCCTGGCTTTTGCTTCAGTAGTCATGGAAAATATTTCACGGATTGTATCGAATAAACCAGTATAGGTTGCAGGATTGCTTCGCGGGGTTCTTCCAATCGGGCTTTGATCAATAACTATTACTTTATCTAAATTTTCAATTCCTTTTACATCGCTTATTTGTTCTGGTTTCCTTGTAGTTCCATAAATTTTGTGTTGTAGAAACTGAAATAAGAGATCATTTATAAGACTTGATTTACCTGAACCACTTACACCGGTAATGGTTACAAACTTTCCAAGCGGGACTTTAAGATTTATATTTTTTAAATTGTTTAATTTTGCACCAATTACCTCCAGGTATTTTTCATTTCCAGCTCTTCTGGTTTTTGGAATAATTATTTTTCGTTTTCCGGATAAAAACTCACCTGTTATGGAATTGGATGCTGCAATAATATCCGGTATTCTGCCTTCTGCTATAATTTCACCTCCATGTAAACCTGCATGTGGACCAATGTCTATTAGCCAGTCACCAGTTCTTATAGTTTCTTCGTCATGTTCTACTACCAGTAATGTATTTCCAAGATCACGCAACCTTTTTAAAGTATTTAACAGTCTTGTATTATCTCTTTGGTGTAAACCAATCGATGGCTCATCTAGGACGTATAAGACACCTGAAAGCCCGGAGCCTATTTGTGTAGCCAGTCTTATTCTTTGTGCTTCACCTCCGGATAAAGTATTGGCAGAGCGATCCAGGGATAAATAATCCAGTCCGACATCAATTAAAAACTTAAGCCTTGCTTTTATTTCAATCAATAGCTGATGTGCAATTGTTTTTTCTTTTTGTGTCAGCTTGTCTGGTAAATTTACAAAAAAATCCATTGCCTGCTTAATGGAAAATGAGCATAAATCTGAAATAGAAGTTTCATCTGCTGTAACTGCTAAGATTTCTGGTTTTAATCTTTTCCCTTTGCACTCTGTACAGGGAGTCCTGGTCATATAATTTTCCAAATCTTCTTTGTGTTTTTCGGATTCGGTTTCTTCATATCTTCTTTTTAGCTGATTTAAAACTCCTTCAAAGTGTCCTTTATAGGTCCAGACTTCATCTCCATTCCATGAGTTTACTTTGAATTTTATTTCTTCATCTTTTGTACCATATAGAATTATTTCCTGATTTTTTTTTGATAATTCTTCCCATGGCTCATCCAGGCTAAATTTAAAATGCTTTGCAAGTGATTCTAAAAGCTGTTTGTAATAAATATTATTTGTTTTTGCCCAGGGCAAAACAGCACCTTCATTTAAAGATTTTTCGGGATCCGGGATTACTAACTTTTGATCAAATTCTGCATTATGCCCAAGCCCATGGCATGCAGAACATGCTCCATAAGGACTATTAAAACTAAATGCTCTTGGAGATACTTCCTGTATTGAACCATGACCGAACGGACATGCCAGTTTTTCACTAAACAAATAGTCTTTTCCTTCGTCAAGGTCTTCAATGACCGCAATTCCTTCCCCTCTCTTCAGTGTCAGTGAAATGCTGTCAGCTATTCTTGCTCTGGATTGTTTTTTAATTACAATTCTGTCAATAATCAATTCAATATCGTGCTTGAAATTTTTTTCAAGCTTTATCTCTTCTTCTAATAAAAAAACTTTTTTATTTACCCTGACCCGTGCAAAGCCTTCGTTTAATAAGGCACGAAACAATGACTGATACTCTCCTTTTTTACCGTGAACAAGCGGTGCAAGTATATGAGCCTTAGTACCTTCTTTAAGTGATAAAACCTGATCAATAATCTGATCAATTGTCTGTGGTTTAATAGTTTCGCCACATATATGGCAGTGCGGCATGCCAATTCTGGCAAATAAAAGTCTTAAATAATCATAGACTTCAGTAACAGTCGCTACTGTTGATCTTGGATTATGACTGGTAGATTTTTGATCTATTGAAATTGCAGGGCTTAGTCCTTCTATTGATTCCACATCCGGCTTATCCAGCTGACCCAGAAATTGTCTTGCATAAGACGAAAGGCTTTCTACATATCTTCTCTGTCCTTCTGCAAAGATCGTGTCAAATGCCAGTGAGCTTTTTCCTGAGCCGCTGACACCTGTTACTACTACAAGTTTATTTTTTGGTATATCAATATTTATGTTTTTTAAATTATGTTCTTTAGCGCCACGTACTTTTATGTAAGAGGTCACTGTCTCAAAAAGAGACAAACTGGATTTTTCAATGAGTTTCTCTGATGACATATGTCTGTAAAGGTGTATTACAATACGCCCCTATAATCTTATAATAAAAACACTTACTTGCAAACAATAAAATGAAAACATCACTTAAAATAAAACATTTTCCTCTTTTAATAATATTATTAATCGGTACTTTACTTTTTTTTAAATCTAACTCAGTTAATAATATCCCTCAGGAAGATCCAAAATCACAGACTGTTTTAGATAAAGCTATTACACTAAGCAAGCTGGATACTGATAATGCTATATCAAATCTTGAAAATATAGATGAGCTTTCCGGTTATACTGAATATAAAAAAGATTATATATTAGCTAAACTTTATGAAGAAAAAAACGATTTTAATAAAGCTATTTTAATATATGAAAAGCTCCTTGATAAAAATTATCCTCTTAAGGAAAGAGTAATATTTCACTATGCATATTTAAATACACGGCTTGGGAATGACTTGGTAGCATTGAAATATTTTAATAGGCTTATACGTGAATTTCCATATTCACATTCTGTGCCTCAGGCTAAATATTATTTGGCACAAACCCAGTTAAGGCTGCGCTTTACAAAAGATGCACTAAATACTCTTTCGACTCTAAAATCCCGGTATCCAAAAACACAGTTTGGAATTGCTACTAATTATTATTTAGGTGAAAATGCATATAATAATAAAAGATTTAAAGAGGCTCTTGAATACTGGAGAGAGTATTTAAAATTAAGTCCTGATGGACGTTTTGCCAATGAAATATCAGTTTTTTTTTCCAGGGTGAAACCTTATTTAAAATCTGATGATTATTCGCTGCTTGGTGAAGTATTTTTTTATAAAAAGGACTATGCTAAAGCAGCTAAATATTATAAAATCGGAAACAATATTCAGAAATATTACAAACTTGGTTATTCATTAATCAGAACTGGAAATAATTCTGAAGCCTGTAATTACCTGAAAGAATTTGCTTATCATTTTCCAAAATCTAAACATGCAAAACAGGCACTTTTATTTTCATCAAAATCAGTTCCTTCATTTATGAAGAAGTCATTCTGGGAAAAGGTAGAAAAAGATATTCCAGGTCTTGCTTATTATGCTCTTTATAAACAGGCGATTTTAGAAGAAAATGATATAAGACGGGAACATAAGCTGCTGAACCTGATAGATTCCTACCCAAACACAGAGTTTACTCTGGATGCTGTCTGGGAAATTATGTGGGATAAAATTAAAGACAGAAAATATAATGAGGCAGGAGAATTGGGTGGTAAATATTTCGAACTTTCAAAAGATTCTTCTGTAAATTCAAAATCTGATACCAGAGCTAAGATTGGATTCTGGCTTGGTAAAATTTGCGAACTTAAGAGTGAAAAAGTTAAAGCAAAAGAATACTACACAGTAACTGCAAATATTTTATTTGATAATTATTATTCCTTCAGGGCACAAAATCGTCTTCTGGCGTTAAACGGACAGAAAGATTTTAAATGGAATGTGCAGACAGGCTCTAATGTTTTAAATGAAGATTTATGGTCTATTCCCTCTGTTGTTAAGTATGAAACTGCAAAGAAGTGTTTTGGTGTAACCGTGGCAGAACTAATCAGACTTCAGCAGTATAGCGAAGCAATTGATTTAATAGGGAAAAGTAAATCTCCTTCAAAAAAAATTACAGCCTGGCTAAAAGCTTTAAATTCTGAGTATGAAAACTCCATAAATATTTCAAGTTCCATTATTTCTAATTATTCACTAAACCAAAGCAGTCAAATGTGGAGGCTGGCATATCCATTACATTTCTGGCAGTATATTTTAAATACCTCTTCCCGTTATAAAAATGTAGACCCTTTCTTAGTATGTGCTCTTATAAGACAGGAATCAAAATACGATCCATACGCCTGCTCAATTTCAAATGCCTGCGGGCTTATGCAGTTAATTATTCCAACAGCCAAAGAAATATCGCGGGAACTGAAAGTTAATGTAAAATCACGCGATGTGCTTTTTGATCCTCAGACAAATATTGTATTTGGTATACATTACTTAAATGGTTTAATTGGTGAATTAAATAATCCTTTACTTGCTGTAGCCGGCTATAATGCAGGGCCAGTAGCAGTAAAAAGCTGGGTGAGCAAGTTTCAAGAAAATGATATGGATTTTTTTGTAGAAAAAATTCCATATGATGAAACCAGAAACTATGTAAAGAAGGTTTTTTCAAATTACTGGACATATTTAAAGCTTTATAATATAAAATCGTAATAACGAGATTGCTATTAACTTGCTATTTTAACTGTCTTGTTAGATTAAATTGTTGTATTTTCACCTATTTTCAATAAATAACAAATAAAACTTTAAAAAGTTAAACTTTTGTTAATATTTTAATTTGCCAATCTCAAGCAATAATTATTTATTTCTTAATTTTTCTTAATTACTTTAAACAATCTAGTAACTTTTTATGTAGGTAGCATCTTAAGTAGCGAGGCCAATATTAAATGACAACCCTAATGGAATCTAAAACTTTAAATGATTGTATTCTGGCTTATTCTGAAAATATTGTTTTTGAAAAGTTAACTGCTCAGGAATTAATTGAATTAGCACTTAAGCCCGGCAATGATTTGGCAATAACAAGCTCTCGCCAGGAGTTAGTTACCAGAGGAAAAGACAACATTCAGCTTAGGATTGCAATTAAAAAGTCATGTAAAACAGTAATCAGTGATCTGGAGATGGTATTAAAAAGATTTGACTTCGAAAATAATACAGACAAAAAAACCGTTAAATCATATAAAAATCAATTTTTAAATGTAATTAGTCTTCTGGACAAGCTACAGCTTGAATGGCAAAAACACGATTTAGCTCTGAAACGTTAATTAATAATCTCTAATGCAGGAAATATATATTTTAAGACATGGTCATGCACATGATATTGGAAATGGTTTAAATGATTTTGACAGAGCGTTAACTGATGAAGGTATTGAAAAAATAAATAAACTTGGTTTGTTTTTTAATAAACTGGATGCAAAATTAGGACTAGTCTTATCAAGTCCATATATAAGAGCTAAACAAACAGCAGAAATATTTGTGTCAAATATAGATCCTAAGCCTGATTTAAAGATTGTTGATTTCTTGGGTTGCGGAGCTTCAAGCAAGGAAATATCAAGAGGATTAATGGAATATTCATCATGTAAGAACCTGCTTATTGTAGGGCACTGTCCTGACCTGGAAATATTTTTAGGCAGGCTTATTGGGGCAGAAAGAATTACTTTAAAAAAAGGAGCTTTGGCAAAAGTCAACTTTGAAAATAATATTGAAATGTCTGGTGAGCTTGAATGGTTAATTACTTCAAAACTTGTTAAAAAGATGAAGATTAAAAATGAGACTAAGGTTTAGCAGCTGATAGAAGTTTCTTGATTTTTTTTCTGGATCTTTTCTTTAGCGGGAGTATTATTCCGCTTCTGATTTCAGGATGAGCTTTTAATACCGAGGCTGCAATTTTTAGCTTTACTCTTTTTCCATTGACAGTGGTTTTTACAGTCTGAAGATTTACTTCAAATTTTCTTTTAGCAGTAGGGTTAAAGTGTGCTCTGAGGAATGAATACTTCATTCCTCTTTGTGCTTTTTTACCTGAAATATCACATCTTCTCGACATATTTTTTCTCTAATTATGTACCGTAATTTATAAATGGAAGTAAACTCATTTGCCTTGCACGTTTTATTGCGCGGGTAATCATTTTTTGTTGCTTACAGGATAAGCCTGTAATTTTTCTTGGCAGGATTCTGCCTCTGTCTGTAACATAGCGTGATAAAAAGCGTACATCCTTAAAATCAATTTCTTTTACATCAGGTTCTAAAGCTGGTATCCATTTTTTTTTCTGAAATGCCATAATTACTCCAAAACTTTTTTAATTTCTCAATTAGCTTATAAATTATAACTTATTTACTGTTTTTAGAAATGCTTTAAAGTAAATACAAGGTTTAGAACGTTTTATATACACATTAAAAAATTAATTTCCTTTAGATCTGCTCTCTAACCAATTTAGATAATCATTTGTAGAATTTTCTCCTACAAGATCGATTAGCCTGTTCTTTGCTTCTACATCATCACTTGAAGATTCTAAGCGGGCAAAAAGATTAAACAATTCTGATTTTATAAAATTAATTCTTTCCTCAATCTCTTTCTTTAATTTTTTCTCTTTATACATCTTATATCCTATAGTTGTAATATTTATGGCATCACTGCCGAGCTGAAGCCCATTAGTTAAAAATTTAATGGAACTGTCATTTGAACTAAGATTAAGAATTCTTACACTTATCATATTTGATGTAGCAGCTAAACTTCCGATGTTCCTTACAAGACCTGCTTTTGACAGTTCTTTATCAAGGTTTTTTACTACAGGATCATTTTCAATTGCCTGACTTAATAGTGCCTGCTCGATGATTCCTGGCTTATTAACTTCAAGATTGAACTGATTTTCTTCACAAAATCCAATATCCCCAAGCAGTACTTGTACAAAGAGAAAACAAATTAATATAACTAGGCGACTTATCATTTTGTTTCTCCTTTATTCCTGACACATACTAACATAAGGCTTGAAATTAAAAAATAATCTAAAACTTTTAGCATTACAAAGTGATTTATACCTAATTAAGAACTACGTAAGTTATTTCTGTCTGGCAGCAACACGATCTTCTATTTTAAATACTACTGCTCCTTCAAGGATAAGAACAGGCGATGGGTTTATCGGATTTATAGCTTCCAGCATCCAGTAACCTTTTGCAGATCTGGTTGATCCCCCAAGGCCACTTCCCATACGACAATCATCCTGGATTGGAACTAGTTTATATAACTCTTTCTTAGTTTCTTTGCCGCTATGGGGACCAGGATCATGTATAAAAATTTCTCTATCACTTTTAAAGCCATTTAAGGTTACATAATGTGCTCCGCTTCTTAAAAATAAAGTTATTCCCCCTTCCAGCTTTTCATAAAACCCCATAATTAAAACTGCATGTGAACCATTTTCAATTTCTTTTTTTAACCAGGCTGGATCCGGAAGCTCTGTACCAGCTGAATATTTGCCACCATTTTCTTTTCCTCTCCACTTTATGGATGTTATATAGCCTCTATCAGTAATATATTGTTCCAGTCCACTCATTAAATTAATAGGGGAAGTTCCATGTATAGAGGTTCTCATATACCTATTTGAGCCCAAAAGTTGAATGAGTTTAAGCTGATCACTGTCTGTCGGATCAGTTACATCAAGCAGATTTTGAAATTTATTTCTGTCCAGATGAACTAATATATTCGATGCTGCAACTGGTCCGCAATAAGTTAAACCATTATCCGGGAGGTTTTTATTTTCTTGGCAAAAATCTGGCATAGGCTTACTGGCTGGTGAATCTGCTCCCAGAGCTGATGCAAGTGCCATGAATCCGCTTAAAAAGCACACTGGTAGTACTTTCATACTCATAAGTTTGTTAAGGGTAAATTGATTGTTAAAATTATATCAGAGAGCAAATGAAATTACAATATTTAAGAAAGGTTTTTCCTGTTTATATTGCTCTCTTGCTTCTTTTCTTACTTCTTCTGGCAAAGATTTCCACTCTGCAATGTTATTAAATCTTTGTATTGCTTCAAATAAAGCAGCATGTTGAGACCCACCTCTGAATAAATTTGTTTGTATGTCTTCTGGAGAGTCTTCATCTTGAGGTGTATAAACCAATTTGACTTTTACACAACCAGGGTTTTCACCTTGAGGAGTAATTATTAATCCATTTCTAATAATTACCTCTACAGACTTTGCTCCAGCTTGGCACTTAGCAATTTCTTCATCTACACTTGCTCTATAATCTAGGTCATCTTCTTTCTTAAAAATACTTATAAATCTTTTGAAATTAGCATTTATTTCTCTCATTGATAAACTACTCATCTTTTTCTCCTTAGATTTTTTTATAACAATGCAACTACTATTTAAACATACTCAAAAAAAAATATATTAAATCTATTTAAGGTTCAGAAGTATTCGTCTAACAACTATAGGATTTGTGTGATTCATTCACCAAATCCGATCAAACTTAGGGCTTAGATGCGAGAGCCGCAAACTTGTTTTGCGGCATTATAAAACTGTCCGAGAAGGGACTTGAACCCTTACGGTTGCCCATACGCCCCTCAAACGTACGCGTCTGCCATTCCGCCACTCGGACATGTGAGTGCAAATAACATTCTACAATGTTTAAAAGATTCTAAACTTAATTAAAAAGAGGTCATAACGGGTTAATATTAGTCATTGAGCAGAAATTAATTTATGTCAAAAGAACTGCAAATCTACGACACCACTCTCCGCGACGGAGCCCAGATGGAAGGGATTTCCTTATCTGTTGATGACAAATTAAAAATCACAAAATTGCTTGATGAGCTTGGAGTTGATTTTATTGAAGGCGGATGGCCTGGTGCAAATCCAAAAGATGTTGAGTTTTTTAAAAAAGTTCAGGAACTTAATTTAAAACATGCAAAAATAGTGGCTTTTGGAAGCACAAGACATGCAAACTCAAAAACACAGGCAGATCCTGTCCTGAACGCCCTTCTGCAGGCAAAAACAGAACATATAACTATAGTTGGTAAAGCATGGGATATGCATGTAGATGTAGCTTTAAATGTTTCTAAAGAAGAAAACCTTAAGATGATTCAGGATAGCATAGAATATTTGAAGATAAAAAAGAAAAAGGTTTTTTTTGATGCAGAACATTACTTTGATAGTTTTAAATTAAATCCTGAATATGCTCTAAATGTTATCAAATGTGCTCATGATACCGGCGCTGATGGGATCATCCTCTGCGATACAAATGGGGGTTCACTTCCTGAAGAAATTAGAAAAGGTGTATTAAAAGCTAAGGAAACTTTAGGTGAAAAAACATTAATTGGTATTCATGTTCATAATGACTGTGAATTAGCTGTAGCAAACTCAATTACTGCTTATGAATCAGGAGCCAGGCAAATACAAGGAACTATAAATGGTATAGGGGAGCGATGTGGAAATGCAAATCTGGTTTCAATAATTGCAAATCTTGAACTTAAATATAAAGAAAAGATTCTCCCTGAAAAAAATCTAACTAAATTAACTGCTATTTCCAGACAAATCTCAGACATTTTAAATTTAAATCCATATGACCATCAGCCTTTTGTCGGGTTTTCTGCTTTTACTCATAAAGGAGGCTTACATGCAAGCGCTATAAAAAGAAGTTCAAAAACTTATGAACATATTGAGCCGGAACTTGTTGGAAATACAAATAAAATTGTTGTAAGCGAACAGTCAGGGATTTCAAATATATTAGCAGTAGCTGAGCAAAATAAAATTGATCTTGGGAACAATCCGAAAGAAACTGCACAAACATTATTAAAAAAAGTAAAGGAGCTTGAGCACAAAGGATATCAGTATGACGGCGCAAGCGCGAGTTTTGTTTTATTGTTATTAGAGTTGCTTGAAAAAAGACCAAAGTTTTATGAGCTTATTGATTACAGGGTTAATGTAAGCTCAAAACAACTTGCAGAAGCAACAGTAAGACTTAAGGTAAAAGGTGAGGTAATCCATGCTGCCAGCTTAGGTGTTGGTCCTGGAAATGCTCTTGATAATGCATTAAGAAAAGCACTTAATCATTACTATCCGGCACTAAAAGAATTCCAGCTTGTAGATTTTAAAGTAAGAATAGTAGATAGTCATGATGGCTCTGCAGCTAAGACAAGGGTTCGTGTAGAAACTTCAGATGGAAGTATTACATGGGATACCGTAGGCTTAAGCGCCAATATTATTGATGCTACATGGTTAGCTATAACAGACAGTATTGAATATGGGTTGTGGGTAAGGCTTAAAGCCGGACAAACCCACCGTCAGCAGCCTTCTCCACAAACCCTTTAAGTTCCAGTATTGATAAGTGTTTCAGCAATTCCTGTACACTAAGATTTGTTTCTCGGATCAAGCTTTCAAAGTCCTTCGAATCAGATGATAAAAGCCTGTAAATATCTTTTTCTTTTTCAGATAAGCTGTTTAGCTTTTCATTTTTATCTTCCAGATTAAGTTTAATTTGTTTACTTTCTCCGATTTTTTCCAAGACATCATCGACAGAAGTTAAAAGCTCTGCAACTTTTGACTTAATTAAAATATTGGGTCCGTTTGAAACGAGAGAGTCAACTGGTCCGGGAAGTGCAAAAAGTGGTTTATCCTGTTTAATTGCAAAACGAGCTGTTATCATAGCTCCACTTTGTAAATCTCCTTCTATAACTATTACTGCATCACTTAAAGCACTAATAAGCCTGTTTCGCTGTGGGAAATTCCATGGGGAAGCAGGTGTGTCTGGAATATACTCAGATAAAATCAATCCGCCACCTGAAATAATATCTTTTGCCAGCTGCTTATTTTCAGACGGAAAAACATTATCTACACCTGTACCTACTACTGCCACAGTCTTTCCGAATTTTACTGCTCCAAGGTGAGCACTGGTATCTATTCCTGATGCCAGGCCACTTACAATGACTATATTTTGCTCGGACAAAAGAGAGGAAATTTTCTTTGTGACATTATTTCCATAATTTGTAGAAGAGCGGGTACCTACAATTGCAATATGCTTCAAAGTGTTTAAATTTAACAAATTACCCTTGTAAAACAATCCCAGGGGTGAATCTGAAATATCTTTAAGTTTAAGCGGGTAATCATTTTCAGGGTAAGAGATAAATTTGATTCCTTTTTCTTTTAAAGAGTTTTTAAGTTCTTCTATAATAGTTTTCTTTACTTCAGTTCTTAGTCTGTTAATCCTTTCATGTTCCTCACCTGTGATTTGTAATTTAAAAGTGTTCTTATCTGAAGTAAGAACTTCAAGCAGGTTTTCACCTGAATTATAAAGTTTTTTTATTAAAGTCTTTTCAGAATAAAATTTAACTACAAAGGTTAAAGCTAAAAATAAATCTTTGATATCCATAGAAACAAGATTTTAAACTACGTATGTTAAAAATCATGTAACCTGGAGTTACATTGAAAAAATATTTATCAAAAATTAATCTTTTAACAGCTTTGATTTAAGCAAAGATATAGCCCTGGCATGAATCTGGCTTGCACGGGATTCGGAAAAATCCATCACCTCTGCAATTTCTTTAAAAGTTAACCTCTTATAGTGATACATACCAACAACTGCTTTTTCTCTTTGAGGTAATGTATCAATAGCTTTTGCCAGACGAACTTTTAACTCATCTTCTTCCAGTCCTTCAAGAAGTGAAATTTCATTTGAAGAAACACTATCTATAAGTGCTGTATGGTCTTCAGAATTATAGTCTTTTGGTTCATCCAGAGAAAATATTCCTATTTGTGCTTCCTGCTGAATACTTCTTAATTCATCTGTAGAAACAGCAAGCTCTTTGGCAATTTCTGCATTGGTAGGATACCTGCCAAGTTCATTCTCCAGTTTCGCTGTTGTTTTGTATAAATTTTTTACTTTTTTTCTTGAACCTCTGGTTAACCAGTCAGCTGCCCGCAACTGATCATAAATAGAACCCCTTATTCTTGTTATTGCAAATGATTCAAAATTTGAATTTCTTGCAGGGTCAAATCTGTCAACTGCTTCTATCAGTCCAATCGTTCCATAACCAATTAAATCTTCTCTGTCTATTCCTTTTAAACTTAAAACCGGCAGCCTGCCTACCACCCAGTTCACTAAATATACATACTTTCTGATTAATTCGTCTCTGTTGAGACGCCCTGCCGGAGCGTCTTTACTAAGATTTTTTTCTCCCTGTAATTGTTTTTCCCATAGTTTTTTATTTGAAAGAGTACAAATTTTCTTCTTATTTTTTTCCTGAGCACGAAAAACATCAGCACTTTCTCTTTTTAACTGAGATTTATGTATGGTTTCTTTTTTTATATCATTCAAGCTCATATTAAAACTGCCTATAAACTAATATTCGCCAAACTTTGTTTTTGCCACATCGACTATCTGCCTGAAGTTATGTCCCTTCGGGTTGACCTCTGATTCTTTTTGTAGGATTAGTATGTTCAATATAGTCAAAATGTACTTCTTTTTTAGCTCTTTTAAAATCTTTATTTAACAAAATTAGGGGCTCCTCATGATCAACTACTGCAGTTTTTTTTATCTCTTCAGGTGGCAAGCAGAGTGCCTTCCTTAAGAGTTCATTCTTTATTTTCCTCTTATGAATTCTCAGATATTCATCTCTTATTTTTTTTCTTATTAATTCATTTTCATGTTGTGTTTTATTTTCTTCCTCATTGCTTTCTTTAACCAAATCAATCCAGGCAATTGCAAATAAAGTAATTAATGAGACTAAAACTGCAATAACAAAACAAACGATTAAGTGACCTTTTACTATAACGGAAGATACCAGATAAGCAATATTATAAACAGACAACAATATAATAAGGTCCTGTTTATTAAAAGCATAAAGTTTAATTTTGTCTAATTTATTATTCAAATCCATTCCTACTTAAAGCAGACAGCCATGCGGCTTTACATTACAACAAATACTGCTATTAATTTAAAATTACCCGTCTTTTACTCAATATAATATTAAATTTTCTAAATTAAAAATAGAAGTAGCCATATTAAATAAAGGATCTATTATGAATCATTCTCAGATTCAGTACTGGCCCTCTTTTTAATGAATGGTTTCCCATTAACTATAGTGAAGACCTGATGAGTTTAAATGCTGTTTAAAATGAAAGTACCAGGGGACAAGCCTTTTTATTCATGATAAAATAATTTCACAAGGAGAAAAAAGATGTACAAGATTGGTGTTTTACTTAGTGGCTGTGGAGTAATGGATGGTTCAGAGATTCATGAAGCAGTAATTACTTTACTGGCAATTGATAAAGAAGGACTGGAATATATTTGCATAGCACCAGATAAAGAACAGACACAGGTAATAAATCACCTTACTAATCAACCAACAAATGAAAAAAGAAACATACTTGTTGAATCAGCAAGAATTGCAAGAGGAAATATTAAAGACATAAAAAGTATAAGAGCAAATGAAATAGATGCATTAATTATGCCAGGTGGTTTCGGTGCTGCATGTAATCTCAGCTCATTTGCAAAAGATGGTGCCAACGCTCAGATATTACCTGAGGTAGAAAATCTTTTACAAGAATTACACAAACTTAAAAAACCAATTGGAGCAATTTGCATAGCACCAGTTATCTTAGCAAGAGTATTAGGTAAAACCGCTGTAGGGGCGTTTCATGAAACGCCCTTACTAACCATAGGTACTGATAAAAATACTGCAAGTGCTCTTGAACAAATGGGCGCCAGACACATAAACAAAAATGCAGATGAAGTAGCTATTGATGGGAAAAACTTAATTGTAACTACCCCTGCTTATATGCTGGGAAAGGGACCAAAGGAAGTAGAAGCAGGAGTTACAAGATTGGTTAAGGCTGTTATCGAGTTAATAAAACAATCAAAGCTAAATACCACCAGTTCAGCAGTTTCTTAGCGAAATTTACTCTAAATACCAATCCTTAAAAAAAATTAATGTACGAGATTTTTGAATATAGTAATATGAATTCAAATGAAATATGCATTAAAAGAATGGAGTACCACAATAGAAGCCCTTGGAAAGGGACACCTTATCGCTATATGGAGAAAAGATGGCATAGAAAGCAAAGAATTTAATATTGAGCATAATCAGTTTGTTTTATTTCCTGCAGGCATTCATCAAGCTCTGGAGAAAATAAAAAATCAGTGGTGGAGCCTGCACAGTGAAAAGCCCACACCAAATAAAGACAATCAGGTAAAAATAAAATACTGGGCAGAGGTGGAAGAGGTACTTGAAGTAAAAACACTTGAGGCATTATTAAGAATATCAAATGAATTAATTAACACAAATGAACATCTTGTTTCATCATGGAATCTTTCCTCTAATCACAAAGGAAAAATTTTACTGCTTAGAGTTTATAAACTTAGTGATCCGATTTTAGTACCATATCTGCAAGATTACAGTAGCTGTAAATCATGGATAGAATTAAAAATCGATGTTCCAAAAATAGGAAGCATATCTGTACTGTCCTTTAAAGAATACAACTTAAAAGCACGATTAATAAAAGCATTGATTGAGCAACCAATGATACCGGAAAAATTATTGGCGTGAAGAGACGCCGTAGAGACGCCCTGACAGGGCGTCTCTACGGCGATACTCTGATAACCGTCAAATTATTATTAATCCCGCTTGAAAGTAAAAATGGCTTTGCATTAGCCAGTTTTTTTGCATTTAGCAGCTTCGTTATAAAAGCCTCTTTACCACTAGGTTTTATAAGTATAAGTTTGTTTTTTGTAAATGTAGTAATTACTGCTTGTTTGTTGTTGGCAATTAAACTACCTACACTCAAAGCTAAGATTCCACCTTCTCCAAGCGCCAGATAAGCCGTACCATCCAGCACTAAAAGATCTTCAATTTTAGTTTTGATTTTTAAATCTTCACTAAAAGGTATTGCAGTTAAATTATTTAAATCAAAAAGTGTAACGGATCTTTCACCTGCACATATAAGGACATCGGTTATTTTACTATTTACAAGAAACTTCCCCGCATAAGCAATCTTTGTGAACCTCTCACCGCTCGTATTAATCGTTAGAACAGGATCATTCAGATTAGTAAGATTTCTTATGGAAATTACTTTGGCATCGTCGTCATATGCGACTACAAAAGGTCCTGTTTTATCTCCAAGTTTTTTAACCACAGTAATATGTTTAACATTACCAGCTACACGTGAGTTTTCAACCCGCGGATTAGCGTCTGTAATTGGAAAAACAAAATCAACTCCACCTGCCCCAAGCGATACAACTGCTGCGGTCTGATTATTTATCTCAGTTAATTCTAATTCAAACCCTTCGCCTGAAAGAGCAGCAGATGATTCCACATCGCCAAATTTAGCGTTAAGAAGCAATATCATTGCTCCTTTTATAGCAGCAATTTTTGTTTTTTTTGTTTCATCACTGCCAAATTCAAAAAGCTTCAGATCTTTAACATCAGAAACGCTATTAAGCATGTCCGGTAATTCTTTTAAATTTTGATTATCTCTTGTAAAATTAACAACTTTGACTCCATCATCCAAAGCCAGAACTGCCAGCGGCTCTTTTGTTAAATCCGAAGAACCGGATAAACCACCTATTGCCAGAGGCTCAGTTGTAAAGGGAGTTTTAAAACTTTTTTCTCCTTTATTTACAAAAGTTCTTGGTATAGCAGTTAATAAATCCACACCAAAGATTGGTCTGATTGTAAATAAGCCAGGAGAAGTAGTACCATCAATTGAACTTTGAAGGTTTATTGGGACATAAATCGGGAAAATTGCATTAGCAGATAAAATAACATCCTGTAATAAAAAACTTGTCGAGTTCAAATTTTTAGTACCGGAAAATCCAACTCCATTTGTTGCTAAACTGTTTAAAATGGCATCATCAATTGAACCTGCATTGCTTGGAAAAGTAGGTGTAGCACTTATTTGCACAGGAATTGATATGGGTAAGATATCCGGTGAATTAATTGAAAAGGTTAAAGTGGTCTTGCCCGGTTTTACTGCTTTAATTTGAAATTGTGTTTGTATTGTTCCTGTAACAGATGAAATTCCTGTCCCAATAATATTTGCAATCCCCGGATCTGCAATAGTTGCAGTTATAAAAGTATTTGGTAAAACTGAGGTTAATTCAGTCATCCCATCTTCAGAAAATATTTTTATCTGAACAGGCTGAATATTAAATTCTTCCTGTGTACTAAGAGAAATTCCATATGGCGGCACAGTTACTAAAAACGGCATGGAACTGTTTGAGACATTGACAGTTACTTTTGCCGGTATAAAGCTGTTTGGATCACCTGCAGGCAAAAAATTTACTTCGAATTGTCCCTGAACAGACGGATCTTTTCTGGTTATAGTCACATTATCACCAGCCTGAAATAAAGAAGGACTTACTATAATGGAATCAGTGCTCACAGGTTTTAATAAAAGATTCTGATCATTTGTAGAAAAAACCATAACTGTTGCTAAAAAATTATTTGAGGTTGATAAATTAACTGTCTGGGGTTCAACCTTTAAGGATGGAACAGTAGAAAATTTACCAATCTGAACTAAGAGTTCACCTAAATAACTTCCCTGAATAACAGCACTCGGAGTTACATCAATGCCTGCTCCTTCTATACCGACATTTGATTCTATCTGGAGTAAATTGCTAGCCTTCGTAGGCAACTTCCCAAAACCATTTGTAAACCCGCCAGCTACATAAACTGCACAGTTTACAAATTTGCCAGCATCAGAAGCAGAAAGAAAGCCCTGTGTTTTATTTTTTGGTGTAACCAGAATGGCTGTCGGTAAAATTCTTCCTGTAAAAGTTTCAAGAGGTGACTTTTGATCAATCTTTAAAGCATTGTCACCTGATGCTATAAGATCCGGGGCTAAAACTTCAATTCTGGCAACCGGTGTGTTTATAAAACTTTCAGCATTTACTCCACTTTTAATATTTAACCCGCCGATTACTGCCAAATTTCCGTTTGGCAGCAAAACTGTCTCATGTAAAAATCTGGGGATCTGGAGCTCTAAATTTCCACCACTTGATCTGTTTGTAGCAAAATTAAAAATTTCATTTTTATTATCATAATATTGAACAGCGCCAAGTGATAAACCCCTGTTTACATTCTTTATAGCTCCAGCAAACAAATCAGCATTTCCACCAATAATTAAAACAAGTCCATTCGTTAGAAGGGTGGCAGTATGACCGCCAACTGCTCTCTTAAGTGGACTGACCTGCTTTATGGTAAATGCTTTAGTATCAATAAGCTCAGCTGTATCAGTAGCCGGTCCGGGTCCAAACTCACTTGTTTTTTCATTTGTAAATCCCCCGGCAATTAAAATATTTCCGTTTTGCAGTGTTGTAGCTGTATGCAAAATCCTGGGAGTAGAAAGAGAAATAAGAGAAGACTGAACGGACTTACTAAGTGGATCAAAGATTTCAATACTGTTTAAAGCACCCAGATTAGTTTTATTAATGCGACCTTGTCCGCCTATAATTAAAACTCTGCCATCCGGCAATAAGCTCGCACTGTGATAAATTCTTGCTTTTTTTAGCTTTGCTTTTTTACCTGTAAGTAAAGTACTTACTGCCTGATTAGTTCCTATACTGATTTCAACAATTTCAATGTTGCCCTCCAGCAAACCGCCATTAGAAAAACCACCTGTAAGAAGTATTTGTTCAACAGGGGGTGAAATCATGCCAAGAGAAGAATTACTAACTCCGAGGTAAGTAGCACTGTGCTGGCTTCTTGGAATTTGTAATTTGGTTTTTTTTGAATTGTCCGGTATTTTTAAAAACTCACTTCTGCCGGTTTCCGGATCAAATACTTCAAGCGTACTTAACGGTTCATCTGAAAACCCTTTACTTCCACCGATAAGCACTATCCTTCCATCTGAAATCTTTGTTACTGTATTTCCAGCTCTTGCTTCACGTAAATCAGGAAGTAAAGAGTCTTTCAGGTTACCGCCCGGGGAAGATCTGAAGCTGATTGTTTTTGAAATTATTGTGCTGCCGGCTCTAATCTGAATTGTTCTTTCAGAATCACTGGCAGCAGGTGGAAAGATGGCAATGGATTTTGTGTTAGAGTCCCTGTAAGATCTGGGCTGATCAGTAAACTCTCCGATACTTACATCTGTACCGGCAGTCAGATTTAGATTTGACACATCGATAACTATTGGTTCACCGCTTGAATTTGGAACTATAAAGTCAGCTGCAAAAGAAAAAGAAGAAATAAAAAAGCTAAGAAATAAAGAGGCATAGACAGCTTTAATTAACAATTTCTTTATATTTATGAAGTTCATTTCTTTGTCTGACAATATTTTTATCACTTTTTATTCAATTTTAAAGCAAATAAAACAAAAAATAACACTTTCTTCTCACGCTAAAATATTTATCTGTGCTGGAAACCAGACAACAAAAGCTAAACAAGCAATATTTATCAGGGCTAAGTGAAGATGAACTAATTAGCCTTATTACAAAATTTCAATGGCCTTCTTTTAAAGCCAGACAAATTCACAGCTGGATTTATAAAAAATATATATCTTCAATCGATGAAATGACAGACTTAAGCATAAAAGACAGGAATTTTTTAAGTGAACACTGTGAACTAAGCCTGCTTGAACTGGTACAAAAGCAAGTAAGTCAGGATAAAACCATTAAATATCTCTGGAATTTAACTGATGGAGGTAAAATCGAATCAGTAAGAATGTTTCTTGAGGATCATGATTCTTACAGCGCATGCATAAGTTCACAGGCAGGTTGTGCAGTAGGATGTCCGTTTTGTGCCACAGGAAAAATGGGTTTTAAAAGAAATTTAAAAGCACAAGAAATAGTAGATCAAATTTTAGGAATGCAAAGAGATACAAAAGAAAGAATAAGCAATGTGGTTTTTATGGGACAGGGGGAACCACTCTTAAATTATGACGAGGTGTTAACTGCGATTAATTTAATTAAAGGTTCAGTAGGAATTGGTTCTCGGCACATAACTCTTTCAACCAGCGGCATTATTCCGGGGATAAAAAAACTTTCAGATGAAAAACTTCAGATTACACTGGCTATTTCACTGCACGCTCCCGATCAAAAGACAAGAGAGTTTTTAGTTCCTGTTTCAAAACAATATAATCTAAATGAATTAATGGAGAGTCTGCATTATTATTACAGAAAAACAAAAAGGAGAATAACTCTTGAGTATGTAATGTTAGATAAAATAAATGACCAGATTGAAAAAGCAAAAGAGCTTTCAGATCTAATTAAAGGACTGCACTGTCATATAAACTTAATCCCTTATAATCCAATAGAACACTCATTTAAAGATCCAGGCAACAGTAGTATTTTACAGAGGCCATCCAATGGAAAAATATATAACTTTAAAGCTATTCTGGAGAAAAGATCGGGTAAAAAAGTAACCATTAGAAGAGAACGCGGGATTGATATAGCAGCAGCATGCGGACAGTTAGCTAATTTGTTTACCAATCTATAACCTTAGGGAATTATCATTAGGGAAAAGCCTGATTATCCTCAAAACCTGAATTTTGATATATTTATAATACAAAAAGAAGGGAACTTATTAGCTTTTTTTTAATTTGGGAAAATAAACTTTAAAGAAATGAAATTTAAGTTAAATACAAAAACATTACTAAAAGCAAATTGTTTATTACTTGCAATACTCTGTATAGTCTTTTTTTCTAATTTTGAAGTTAAAAATGCTAAAGCAGGAATTGAGGTAACTACTCCTTCACAAACTGAAGCAAACATTGGACCAGATGAGCTCTATCAAAAAGTCTGGGAGCTTATTAAAAAAGATTATGTAGATCAGACATATAACGGCCAGGACTGGAATATCTGGAAAGACAGATATAAGGGAAAATTACAAACCCTGGATGATTCACATAAAGCTATTGAAACTATGCTTGCAAGCCTGGGCGACAGATACACCAGGTTTTTAAGTAAAAAAGATTTTGACGACGAAAAACAGGCAATCAATGCAAAGCTGACCGGGATTGGGATTCAGATAGGTCTGGATAAAAGTCAGAGATTAATTGTAATTGCACCGATTGAAGGTACCCCGGCAGCAAAAGCAGGCTTAATGCCCAGTGACGAAATTACTGAAATTAACGGTGAGTCGACAAAAGGAATCTCTGTAGAAGAAGCAGCCTCTCAAATAAAGGGTCCAGTCGGCACACAGGTAACACTTACAATTGCACGTGGAAAAGACTCTTTAAAAAAAGTCATAACAAGGGCTGAAATCCCGATTAAAGCAATTGCAAAAGGCCATGCAAAAATTATAAAAACCAATATTGCATACATAAGGTTAAATAGTTTTATTTCACAGGAAGCTACAAAAGAAATGAAAGAAGCAATGAAACAGCTTGAAAAAGCTAACGGTTTAATTATCGATCTTCGTGATAATCCTGGCGGACTCTTAACTAATGCCATAGAAATATCAGATATGTTTCTGGATGACGGCGTAATAGTAAGTACTGTTGACAGAGACGGTTACATACAGTCAGTAACAGCTGATGGTAAGGTAACATCCAGTAAGCCGGTTGTAATTCTGGTAAATGAAAACAGTGCAAGCGCCAGTGAAATTTTCAGCGGTGCCTTAAAAGATAACCAAAGAGCAAAAATTGTAGGTAGCAAAACTTTTGGAAAAGGATTAGTACAGGGAATAAACAGACTGGATGACGGTTCTGGTGTAAATGTTACCATTGCAAAATATTTAACCCCGGCAAAGGTAGATATTAACCAGCTTGGAATAAAACCGGATTATGAAGTAAAACTAACCATTGATGACTATAAAGCCAGCAAAGGCCCATGGTTTAGCGATCCAAACCAGCTTCCATCCCGCAGAAACCCTGAAGACGGAAAAGATCTGCAGCTTGTAAAAGGTATTGAAATTCTAAAAGAGATGATTAAGATTACAAGTAATCCTGACACTAAGAAAGCAACCGAAAAGGCTAAAGCATCACTTTAAAAATTGTTCTTTATCCAGTTCTTTGCTTCTTCCTTTGTCTTAATTTCACCAATAGCAATTGCCTCATCTAATTCTTTAATCAAATCTCCAAGTTCTCTGGAAGGTTTTAATCCTGTAAGTTTCATAATCTCATTCCCATCCAGAAGTTTTGGTTTTTTAGTTTTTTCTGTTTCACGATGTTCATATTTTCTATATTCGTCAAATAAAAACAAGAGTAATTTTTCTCCGTTTAAAAGATCTTCTTTTGTGACTTTTGGACCGACTGTAGCATATAAATCAGCCATAGCCAGCATAAGTAAAAGCGGAGTATCATTTCCCACGTCTCTAAAAAATCTGTACAATGCTCGCTCTGTAACTGGCTCACTATTTTGGCTTAATTGAAATGGTCTTAAATGATATCGAATCAGTCTGGAAAGTGTTTCAGCAATTATATTACTGAACTTTAATCTATCACTAATATTTTTTATAATTTCTGCTCCGACTTTGTCATGTCCATAAAAAGTATGTTTTTCTTCACCATTTACTTTTTTAATTTCCCATGTGCCGGGCTTTCCAATATCGTGAAGAAGCGCTCCAAACTTTGCTACAGATTTTTTTGTGGGAAAAATTGCATTACCAAAGGGTTTATTTAATTCTTCTCTTGCCCAGTCAGGAATTTTACGAAAATTTTCTTCAAATGTTTTTATCAGCTCAAGGGAATGATCATAAAGCCACAGGTGATGATATGAATTCGGGGTAACTTTCCTCATAGGTATTAATTCCGGCAAAATCTTTTCCAGAAGCCCGGCTTCAGATATTTGTTTTATATAGCTAAAGGAATTATCACCGTCAAAAATTTTCCACAGCTCGACAGAAATTCTTTCAGCCGAAACAGAATCATTAAAATAGTTTAATTTATTTCGGATAAATGAAATAATTTCCGGATCAATCTCTCCGCTAATTAATGCTGCAAACCGAAATGCTCTGAGAAATCGTAATGGATCATCCAGAAGATTTTCTAATTTTATAATTTTGATTTTTTTTTCTTTTAGATCTTTTATGCCGTCAAACTTATCTATAAAATAATCAGGCTCTTTAAGATCAATTGCAATGCTGTTTACAGTAAAATCTCTTCTCTCAAAATCTTTATCCAAATCAGTACTGGAAACAGGAGTAAAGTCAAAAGTATAATTCCGGCTTTCTTCATCCTTAAGCACAAATCTTGTAGTTTGAGTAGCTTCATCCAGCACAAAACAGTTTCCCTGAAACTTCTTTATTAGCTCTTCTCCTAACAAATTCATATTTTTATCGACTACAATAAAATCGAGGTCAAAAGAAGGTATTCCCAGAATCATATCCCTGACAAAGCCGCCAATAAGATAAATTCTCTCATTTGACAGTAATTTAATTAAATCTTTAACAGCTTTTGGTAAAGCAATGCCCGCCAAACCGGGTAAATTCTCGTTAGAAGCCTTTAATAATTCCTTAGTCATTCACTAATCCTTTCAAACTAATATCATAAACAAAAAATGAAAATAAATCCAAAAATTCTTATTCTTACCGGCCTATTAAGCATATTCTTGTTAATAATAACCACTTTACTTTATACAGCATTCAGCCAGCCGAAACGAAGTGGTGAAATTAAAATTACAGGACTGTATAGCAAAGTTAAAATCTATTTTGATAAACATGGGAGAGCACATGTCTTTGCAGATAACTTACATGATCTTGTTTTTACACAGGGCTACCTGACTGCACAGGATCGTTTATTCCAGATTGACCTGACAAGACGTGCTGCAAAAGGTGAACTGGCAGAAATACTTGGAAAAAAAGGATTAATCAGAGACAGATTTGCAAGAACAATCGGATTATTACGCAGTGCTGAAAAAGAACTAAAAAGCTCAGGTAAAGAAAGTCATCAAATTTTAAATTATTACAGTGAGGGAGTTACTGCATACATTAACAAACACAAACACAATCTTCCTCTTGAATTCAGGATTTTAAATTACAGACCAAAGCCATGGCAACCAGTTGATTCAATTTTAATATTCAAACAAATTGCAGAGGTCACAGATACAAGCTGGCAGCTTGATTTAATAAGACAGGAGATTTACAAAAAACTTCCACCTGAAAAAGCACAGGAACTTTTTAAACAAAGCTTCCCCGGTAACCCGACAATAAACTACGATGCAAAAAAATATCTTGTTTTTGATGATTATATTTTAAAGAAACCAAATTTAACAGAGCGCTGGAAAAAGATAAAAGATAATGTGGCATTAAAGAAAATACTTGAAGCCCCTTATTTTAAAATAAAAAGAGCAATAATTGAAGCTGCAGATTTTTTAAGAAACGGGTCAGACCGCTGGGAAGGTTTTACATGGGGGTCAAACTGCTGGGTTATTGGAACAGCTAAAAATAAAAATCCGATTCTTGCAAACGACCCGCATATGGAATTAGCTAACCCAAGCTTCTGGTATCCTATTCATCTGATAGATAAAAAAGACGGAATAAATTTTTTAGGCCTCAGTATTCCGGGAATACCGGGAATATTAATCGGACACAATGGAACAGTTGCATGGGGAATAACCAGTTTATCTGCAGACGTTCAGGACGTATTTATTGGTCAAATTAATAAAAAGAAATCGTTTTTATATAAATCAGATGATAAGTGGAAAAAAGTAAAAATACTCAGATCAGAAATAAAAGTAAAAAACAAATTCAAACCATATATCCATGAAACATTACTTACTGAATGCGGGCCAATTTTAGATTACAACGATACAAAAGCACTTGCTGTTAAATGGAGTATTGATGATGCAAAAGATGAAGATTCAGTAAGTGCAATCTGGGGCTTAAGTAAGGTTACAAACTGGAATGAATTCAGGTCCGATTTAAAAACTTATAATGCTTCTACTCTTAGTTTTCACTATGCAGATAAGGATGGAAATATCGGTTATCAGGCAGCAGGCATTATTCCAAACAGAAAAGATATAATTGGCCATTTACCAGCTTCAGGATTTAGCTGCAATGAGCACTGGTCAGGAAATATCCCGTTTAATGAACTTCCTCATGCATACAATCCAAAGGTAAACTACATTGTCAGTGCAAACAATAAAGTTATAAGTTCTGATTTTAAATATAATCTTGGGAATAATTTTTTGTCTCCTTTTAGAGCAGTCAGAATAAGCACTATACTTTCCCAAAAGAAAAATTTAGACCTGGAAACAAATAAAGAGATTCAGAAAGACAGCTATAGCTGGGTAGCGAATTATATAACAGTACAGATTCTGGAAGCATATTACAAATCAAAAATGTCCAGTCAGGAGCTATTACCTGCCATTCAACTATTACATAAGTGGGATTTTAATTTAAGTGCTGACAGTCCACAAGCTTTAATTTTTGAAAAAACATACGAAAATCTTTTTAAGAAGATTCTCTCAAACAAGCTTGGTAACAGTCTTTCAAAAGATTATTTAAAAGAATGGAGAGCAGGAAGTCTTGCTTTAATAAATATTTTAATTAGCGGAGACAGTTTCTGGCTGCCAGGCGGGATTAAAAGCTACGATTCACTTTTATTAATTTCATTTTCAGACGCTATAAAAGAAATAAAAGCATTTACAAGAACAGATGATCCTTCAAAATGGCTCTGGGGAAAATATCATACTCTTACCATTGAACATCCTTTCAGCAAAGGATTACCAGTTCTTAGCCCGCTTACAAATGCAGGACCCATAAAGGTTGGTGGAGACAGAGACACTATAAGTGCGTTTGGAACAAATAATAATTTAAAAGTAGTCTGGGGACCATCTGCCAGAGTAGCAATAGACTTAAAAGATTTAAATAATGCTCATGTACAAATACCACTTGGTACCTCTAGCCAGCCTGGAAGCCCATATTACCGCGATCAGACAAAAGGCTGGATTGAGAATAATGATGTACCTTTTGTTTATGATGATGAATTAATTACAAGCAGTGCTAAAGAAAGTTTGATATTAAAACCTTTGTATTAAAATAAATATCATGACACAGGATGCTTCTTTTGACATTGTTAGCCGCATTGATCTGCAAAATCTCGACAATGCAGTTAATAATGCTATGAAAGAAATTAAAAACAGGTACGATTTAAAAAACACAAGCAGCTCTATTGAGCTGGATAAAGGAGATAATTCTCTTAAATTAATTGCAGATGCAGATTTTCAGTTAGATCAAATAATTCAGGTACTTTATCAAAAAATGGTAAAACTTGGAATTGATATAAAAGCTATAAAATCAAAAGGACGCGAAAAAGCAGGCGGTGATAAGGTTCGCGAGGTATTTACACCGATAAACGGAATTGAACAGGAAATTGCAAAAAAAATTGTAAAAGATATTAAAGATTTAAAGATTAAAGTACAAGCTACCATTCAGGGAGAACAAATCAGAGTTTCCGGAAAATCAAAAGACGATCTGCAGGCTGTAATTTCAAATATCAGACAAAAAGATTATGGAATAGCTCTGCAGTTTGTGAATTATCGTTAAACCCTATTATTCACAAGCTTATTTTTAATAAAAAATCCCAGGCTAATAATTAAAACTAAACTTATGGCAATGAGCAAAACAGTTCTTTCAAATTCTAATCTTAGCTGCTCTCCTATAAAGTTAGCGGTATGTGCTACTAAAATATATCTGATACTTCTAACAGGAAAACTAACGGAGGCAAATAAAATCGGATTAAACTTCATTAAGCCGCTTCCCAGTGTAAGTGCTTTATAAGGAATAGGCGTAAATGCATCTATAACTATTGCCCAGACACCAAATTTTTTAAATAAGATTTCAGCTTTATCTATAAAAATCAATTTAGGAAAAATCTTATCTACAATTTTTCTCCCTCCAAATCTCCCTACACAATACCCGATACATCCACCAATCACAGAGCCTAAACTACAAATCATTGCCAAGGTGGTGGGATGCAAAGTGTTTTGTATTGCAAGGGTAGATAATAAAAAATCCGGTGGCAAAGGTAAAATAAATCCATCAAAAAACGCATTAAAAAACAAACCAGTGGTACCATATTGTTTAAAGAATTCTTTTATATTATCTAACATAGGGCAAAAAATGCGCAAAAAAGACTACGCTATAAAAAATCTACGCTCTATTATTCTTGACCTACATCAGTATACAGCAGGTAAATCAATTGGTGAAATAGCACATAAATACAAACTTGATCCAAGTAAAATCTTAAAGCTTGGTAGTAATGAAAATGTATTAGGTTCTTCACTGAAAGCTAAAATCGCAGCAACTCTGGCACTTGAAAAAGTAAATATTTATCCTGAAGTAGTATCTACAGAACTTGCAAGCAAAATTAAAAAAATTTATAAATTAAAAAATATTGAAGTTGTAGTGGGTAACGGCATGGATCAAATTCTGGAAATGCTGGCTAGATTGTTTCTAAATAATGGAGACGAAACTATAATTTCTGTCCCTACGTTTACACCTTATGAATTATCTACACTATGGGCAGGAGCAAAACCAAAGTTAATCCCGCTTTTAAAAAACACCTGCCAAATGAATATAGAAAAGATTCTTAAAACTATAAATAAAAAAACAAAAATGATCTTTATTTGTTCTCCAAATAACCCTACAGGAAATTTAATGAAAAAAGAAGATATAAAAAAAATTATTGAATCTACAGATAAAATTATCTTTTTAGATGAAGCATATATAGAGTTTGGCGGAAAATCGCTTTTAAAATGGGTAAACAAATACCCAAATTTAATTGTTGGTAGAACATTCTCAAAAATCTATGGATTAGCCGGATACAGAGTAGGTTATGCGTTCATTCATAAAAATCTTGCTAAATATTACTTTAATTCAATTACACCATTTGTAGTCTCACGTCCAGGACAAGCTGCAGCACTTGGAGCACTTGATGATCATGACTTTTTTAATAAAAGTGTAAAGATGGTAAATGAAGGAAAAGATTTCTACTATAAAGAATTAACTAAAGCAGGAATAAAATTTCTTCCTACAGATGCAAATTTTATTACTCTGAATACTTTCCCTAAAAAAGCAAAGCTAATTACTGAAGATCTTATGCAAAGCGGAATCATAACACGAGAATGTTCTTCTTTTGGTACCGGTGGAGAATATATGCTTAGAATTACTATTGGTACAAGTGAACAAAACAAGAGGGTTTTGGATGCATTGAAACAAATTTAGAATTGAAAAAAGTAAATGTTTTATTTACCGTATCATTTTCCAAAAAACTTTTTTATTCCCTTATTCCATGGGATTATTTTTATTCCACTAATTAGCTTTTCATAGGGCTCATTTGAAAAGCAAACTGCTTCGCACTTACCAAAATCCTTACTTAAACTTATAAGAGTTCGAAGAGATTCTTTTGTAATTAGTTTTGAGCTTTTAATTTCAATAAACAAAATAGGCTTTCCAGGTCTCTCTACCACAAGATCAATTTCTGCATCGTCTTTTGTTCGTAAATAACTAAAGCGATATTCTCTTTTATAATAGCTAGCTAATTTAAAACATTCTAAAATTACCATGTGTTCAAAAGCCTCACCATAAGCAGATGTTCCTTCATTCAAAGGTATAGTTAAAGTTCTACTTAAAGCTCTTTTTACACCAAGATCAAAAAAGTAAAATTTTGGCTTGGTATTTAATCTCTTTCTAAAAGAATTTTTAAATCCATCAAGGAAGAATCCAATTAAAGTATCTTCAAGAACAGAAAAATACTTTTTAATGGTTTTGTCATCTACACCAACATCATTAGACAAATTTGAATAATTTATAATTTTGCCATTCATTTGTGCTGCAACTTCAAGAAAATGCCTAAATGGATCCAGATTTTTTATAAACTGTTCAGCCCAAATCTCCTCTTTTAAGTATGTGTGAGCATAAGCTTGTAAAAATTGCATCTTTGAATTTTCAGTTTTTAGATTATATATCTTAGGTAATAATCCCCATTGAATGACCTGTTTTAGATTAAATTTTTCTTCTATTTCCAAGTAACTAAACGGATACAAATTATATACAAAAGCTCTTCCAGCAAGCAGATTCGCATGTTCTTGTTTTAGTTTACGGGCACTAGATCCTGTTAAGATAAAAAGTTTACTTGTCTTTTCAATTAAATGATGAACTATATCAAGAAGTCTGGGTACTTTTTGAACTTCATCAATAATAATATGTTTAATTTTATTAGGTAAAGCCTCAACAATTTCTATTAGTTCTTTTGGGTTTCTTGAAAATCTTTCTTCAAGTTCTGTATCAAGCAGATCAATAAAAAATGAATTCTCTTTATTATAAGTATTAGAAATAAGTGTGCTTTTTCCACTACCTCTTGGTCCAAAGAGAAAAAAGCTATGGTCTTTAGGTAATTTCAAAAATCTAGGGATTGTAGACATGACTCCGAAATTGTACGCCATTTTCGGAAGTATGTCTACTCTATTCTTAAGAATTAGTTGACAATAGACTATTTTAATACAATTAAGGTACTATTTTGTGAGATTGCTTATCGCTTGCGCTCGCAATGATAATAATCTGTTTTTGCCTACCGCCCTCCTTGCTTCGTACCTCGCTTGTCGGGCTTTGCAAAGTGCTCGCAGTCTGCCTTTTGTATCATTTTTCAGGTTTTGCTGGATAAACCAGGCAAAACCTTTCTTTGTAGGTTAGTCAGATGAGACTTAGTAACATAGCTAGGCAGTAACAATAATCTATTATTAATACGCCTGCACTCTCGTCGAATAATCCCTGATTACTCTCACAGCCTCTTCTTCTGCCAAATAACCTCTTGCAATTTTACTCATTTCCCCTGAAGCATTTAGAAAAGTTTGTTCATTTAGCATATAACGAATCTCCACTGAAAGAGTTTCTACGTTTAAATCTTTATATGAGAGCATGGAAGCTACTCCCAGCTCACAGAGCCTTTTTGCATTTGATTCCTGTTCTATCTGGCCGGTATCAGGCACTACAAGCATTGGTATACCTAGTGTAATCAGCTCCATAGCTGTACTGTGTCCAGCCTGAGTAATAACCAGATCTGCATTTAAATAATATTTTGCAGGATTATCAGCAAACCCTGCAAAATATAAATTCGGAAGAATAACATCTGATTTAAAATCACTTAAAATAATAAATAAAACATCTGGCATTTCTCTGGCAAGCAAAGGCATTACGTCAAATAAGGGCTTACGATACTTGTGTCCCCCTAAAGTACAAACTATTTTTTTCTTAAAACTTCGATAATCAGATGGTAAAAAAGATTTAGCATTTGACTGTGTTAACGACTTCCAGCTCCACGGCAATAATGGTCCAAGAAATCTTTGCTTCTTTTTTACAAAGCTTTCATTACATAAAACCGGTAAACACAGTGAATACGGCGGTGGTAGATCAGGAATAAATATTTCATCAGTAGCCTTAAGCCAGTCTTTTACTACTTTTAAAAAAAACGGTTCAGTTGCATTTGTCAGAACTGCTTTAGTACCTGCTCTAAGCCACTCTCTAAATGGTTTTTCTATAAGACTATCTTCCAGATTATTTAACTCGGCTTCAAAAAACGGAGCAAAAGTAGTCTGGTTTGTAAGTAAAATACATGGAAGCCCGAGTTTATGAGCAGCAAAAACCGGCGCACTTCTTGAATCTGCAATTACACAGGTTACTCCATAATTCCGGATTATTTTCATTTCTTCCCTGATTAACTGATTTATGGCTACAGGCCATGAGCTGTTTTTTAAAATAGTTAATCCGATATCAAAGCTTCCATCCTTACCTACGAAACTTATTTCCGGACTAATTTCTACTGTTTTAAAAGGTGTATTTTCAAATCTTTTTAAGGCATATCCATAACTGCCCAAAATAACTTCATCAGGATTCAGCTGTCTTGCTATTGCAAGAGTTCTGCTTGAGTGTCCATAGCCTTCTCCATTTACCGAGAAATAAATTCTATGTTTAATTTGATTTCTTTTAATTTCATGTAAAGGAAACCGGTTAATGGAATCTTTTTGTAGTGTTTGGTCTTTCATAAAGTAAACCTGATTAAATTTTATTATCAGTTATTATAAGGTATTTGAATCTTTATATTTTATTAGCTATTAGCCAAATATAATGTGTTAAAATCCTCTGTGTTTGGTAATTATGACCACTGAAACTGCAACACAACCTGTAATAAAGCTGGAAAACGTTTATTGTTACTATAACAGTTTTTTAGCAGTAAAAGACGTTAACCTGGCGATTGAAGCAAATAAAATCACTGCCCTCATTGGACCATCAGGATGCGGCAAATCAACTGTTCTTAGAGCGCTAAACAGAATGAATGACACAGTACCGGGGGCAAGGATTACAGGCTCAGTACTAATCCATGATGAAAATATTTATAAAAGCGATATTGACTTAATCGAACTTAGAAGAAAGGTTGGAATGGTTTTCCAGAGACCCTACCCTTTCCCCATGAGCATTTATGACAATGTCGCTTATGGACCCAGAATGCATGGAATAAAAGATAAAAAGATTCTTGATGAAATTATCACTCACAGCCTGGAACAATCAGCTCTCTGGAATGAAGTAAATGACAAATTAATGGAAAATGCATACGAGCTTTCAGGCGGTCAACAGCAAAGACTATGCATTGCAAGAGCACTGGCTGTTGAGCCGGAAATATTACTTTTAGATGAGCCCTGTTCAGCACTGGATCCTATTGCTACTTTAAAAATTGAAGATTTATTAAACGAGTTAAAAAAAGAGCTGACTATTGTTATTGTTACTCATAATATGCAGCAGGCCAGCCGTATCTCTGACAATACTGCTTTTTTCTGGACTACAGAAGAAAGAACAGGCTTTTTAGTGGAGTATGATTCTACTGCACAGATATTCAGCAGCCCGCGCGATAAGAGAACAGAAGATTATATTACAGGAAGATTTGGATAATGGCAGAAATAGTTCCAATTGATCAATTAGAAAACAAAGTACAATTTCTTCGTTCTAAAAATAAAGATTTAAAGATAGTTACCACAAACGGCTGCTTTGATATTTTGCACACAGGACATATAAAATCTCTACAAAAAGCAAAATCACTTGGAGATATTTTAATCATAGGGCTAAATAGTGATGCTTCAGTAAAAAAAATAAAAGGAGAGGACAGACCGATAAATAATGAAAAGGATCGTGCAGAAATTCTTGCTGCACTTTCATGTATTGATTTTGTCAGTATTTTTCATGAAGATACCGCTGAAAAGTTCCTTGAAATTGTTAAACCAGACATTTACGTTAAGGGAGAAGAATATAGCGTGGATATACTTCCTGAAGCAAAAATAGTTAAAAAATACGGTGGAGAAATTTTTCTGGTACCAATGATTCCAAATTCGTCAACTACTAATCTCATCAAAAAAATTAAAAAAAATTAAGGTATCCCTCTAGCTTTTTTGTAAGCTTTTTTGCTAGTATAAAATTAAGAAACTGTTAAGGAACCAATTATTTAAATAAACACCTTATTTAAGGAGAAATATATGAGTAATAATGAGTCAAAGTGGAAATATACAAAAAAATGGCAAATTGCTTATGTAGCAAAGAAATTAAGACAAGAGAAGAAAGTTACCTTAACATGTCTCCAAAGTGAAACACCATTAATAATTGAGATGTTAAGATCGTTTTGTAATTCAAACCCTGTCCTGAGGCAGGCTATATGCAAGCCAAACTCACAGGAAGTATTTCTAGAAATCGTGAATCCTTAATATGGCGCAAAATTCTTTAAATATCTACTTCGAAGCCATTACCCAGCTTTTCTTCTAAATTATCTACAAATTCAAGCATCAATCCTAGTCTTCTTAACCTATCTTCTTTAAAAATAATATCTTTGGCAAGTTCCTTCCTCTTCTGATAAAGTTCGCTTAGGTCTTTAGCTAATGTTCTAAATTCTTCTGTTATTGTTGCCATATTCATAATTCCTTACACTAATTCAAGATTCGGCAAGTACAGCTCAAACAAAAGACATAATGAGGGATATTGCTGATAGAACTTCTAAAAAGCTATTGTCATATAAGGGTTATCTCTACTGAGCAGTCGCTGATTTTCCATAGAGTTTACTTGCAGCAAACCCTTTAATTGAATCCCATAAACGCTTTAATCCGGAAGTAAGAGCAGATTTTCCTTCTATAGGTGGAAACAGCTTTGAAATTGATTTTGATTCATCATTGGTTTCTTTCTGAATATCTAATATTTCTTTTCTAAAGTTTGCAAAATGGTCAAATAAAAGCTCATTTGCAATAGGGAAAACTTTAATTAATGTATGTGTAATAAAACCTAAGAAACCTTTATGAAACACTTTTGCAATGAGTGGCATAGTAAGGTTTAACGGTACAAAAATAGCACCAAAGATATTCGAATATTCTGTTACCCACTTAGGGGTTATTGTTCTTGCAAACCTTATAATACGTGAAATTACAGCTGCTACCAAATATTTTTCTTTTTCTTTTTTGTCTCCATTTATATTAAACTGGTTTTCAGGATTCTCTGCGTTTTCTTTTAAACCTGTACATAGTTTTTCAATAAAACCTTCTTTTTTTGTATCTTCAAGAAATTCTTTTGCAAATGATTTAAAGCTCTTATATCCTAACTTTTTATCTAATAATTTATTTGCAATCATCGAGGACACTGTGCTGTTTTTTCCAAAGACCCTATCAAATCCATCATGGATATTTCTCATTATCTTCTGTACAGAGAACTCTTCATAGCTAAGAGGGGTTAATCTGATTTCAGAAATAACTTTTTCATCTGTTTCCTTCTTTACAGATTGAATCTCGCCAATTTCACCGACATAGTTACCCAGATTTTCACTTATTAGATCATAAAGCCATGGATTAATAGTAACCATAAAGTCAAAAAGTTTAACTCTTGGTAAGAACATTTTTAAAAATGGCATAGCAATATTTTGTATACAGAAAATCTTAGGAAATGTTCTTACAAAACTCATATTTAGTTTGTTATAGTTATCTATTAAAAAGGAAGCTCTTCTTACTAATTTTTGTTTTTCTTCAGGACTTACTTCATCTTCTTCATTTTTCTTAAATTCAGTTTTTAAATAGCTTTCTGCCTCGGATTTATTCATTTCAGTAAGTCTTTTATACTCTGTATAAACCCTTGCAAAGTTACTACTTTTCAGGACCTTTGATACTGGTCCAAAATTGTCATCTTTTAAGCCAAACATAAAATATAAAATCCATGAAGTCAGCGTAGTACGTCTGTTATAAGCTCTGTCTAAAATATCTGAAACAAACCCTAAAGAAGCCTGAGATTTTTCTTCTTCCGAAGTTAATGAATCCGCAGATTCAGAAGTTTTTTCTAAATCATAAATTTGTTCATCAGGAGTTTCTTCTTGCTCTAAATCCAATTCGTTTTTTATGTCCCTGACAAGATTTTCTGATTTTGACATTGCAATTTTTAAAACACCTTCTTTAATGTCATAGTCTTTTCCACCAGGCTCATCTTTGACAATTCTTATGCTTTGTATTTCTTTTAGCTCATCATCTTTAATATCTTTGAATCTGCTTTTCAATACACGAGTAACAGGAGCTATACCTGACCCTAAAACAGTAAAATTTAGTTTTCTTGTTATCATATATACAAATTAAAAACAGTTAAACAGCTTTTACTGGCCATTATTACTTCCAAATAAAAACTATAATTGTTCTTAAATATTTTTTTTGAAAAAAGCTAAATCCTTTATAAATTCAGCTTTTAAGCTGATTTTACCAATTCTTAACCTTTAAAAGGAAGCTTTTCTTAACCTTAATAGATATTTTTAATAAATACACCAAATAACTTAATCCTCTCAACTCTACAAAGGGTATAAAAAATAAAATGGAGCGTTTATGAGCAGGATAGTTGTCATCGGCGGATGCGGAAGATTGGGCCTGAGGCTTTCACTCATTAGTGCAAACAAAGGACACAGTGTTACAAGCATAGATATCGATGAAGAAAGAATAAATGAAATCAAGCACGGTTCATTACCGTTTGTAGAAGCTGGTGCAGAAGTTTATTTAGAGCAAGCTCTGAAAAGTAAAACCTTAAAATTAACACTGGAGTATGAAGTTGTTTCGCAGGCTGATATTGTAATAATTACAATTGGTACACCAGTAGATTCAAATTTAAATCCCAGCCTGGAACCTGTTGCCGGAGCAATTTTTGATATATCAGGATATTTGAAAAGAAACCAGTTAATAATTTTCAGAAACATTCTTTCCCCGACAATTTTAAAAAGGATAAAAACTCTAATTGAAGACAAAACCGGTTTTACAGTCGGAAGAGATATTTATCTGGCTTTTGCTCCTGAGTTAACAAGTGAAAATGAAAATATTCATGACATTTTAAATAATCCGCAGCCGATAGGAACATTTGAAAACGAAAGTTTTAAAATCACAGAAAAGTTTTTTAAGACTATTACAAAAGGAAAAATAAGCTGGCTGACTCCGGAAGAAGCGTTGCTTGCAAAGCTTATGAAAAATATGAGTTCATATATTCAGGCAGCATGGGCTAATGAACAGTATTTAATTGCAGAGAGTTTCAGTGCAAATATTCATAAAATTTTAGATGCTACTTCAGAACTCCGATACCCAAATCCAAATAATGGCGGTCCCGGTATGCACAAAGAAGGATGGTTTCTGGTAGACAGAACCCCATTTAGTGAACTAATAACAAATGCATTTAAAATCAATGAGTCAATGCCATCTTACATTATTAAAAAACTACAAAATTACAAAATAAATAAAGTAGCAATTCTTGGCATGACAAACAAAGCTGACTCTGACGATACCAGATCATCTCTTAGCTATAAACTCAGAAAAGCTCTTTTTTACCAGGACTACAATGTAGCCTGTTATGATCCGTACTTACCGGAATATTCTGACTCTTCAGCTATGCAAAATTCAGACGTTGTAATTCTTATGACACCGCATAAAAAGTTTCAGGATTTAAACAAAATTAAAAAACAAATAAATAATTCCCAATGTTTATTTGTAGATTTATTTGGTTTTTGGGAAGAAACAAGACAAAAGGGGTTTAACGGGATTTTACAGGAGATAAATTTAAAGGTGAAGAAAGGAAAATAACCGTAGGGGCGTTACATGCAACGCCCCTACGCCTGGTATTACGATGGTATGATATTAAAGAATGTCATCCGAAGTAAACAAACAAAAATTAACAGGTTCGCAGGCATTGCTTCATTGTCTGACAAAAAACGAGGGAGTAAAAACTATCTTTGGTTATCCTGGTGGCGCAGTACTTGGACTTTATGATGAGCTTTATAAAAGAGATGACCTGAATCATATTCTTGTTAGACACGAACAATGTGCTGGTTTTATGGCAGATGGTTATGCCAGGATCACAGGAAAACCTGGTGTCATTTTAGCTACAAGCGGACCTGGCGCTACAAATATTGTTACTGGTTTATGCAGCTCTCATATGGACTCAATTCCGGTAGTAGCATTAACAGGGCAGGTTCCTACATACGGAATTGGAAAAGACTTTTTTCAGGAAGCCGATATTACCGGGATTACAATGCCGGTAGTAAAACACAGTTATCTTGTTTTGGATCCCACACAAATTCCAAAAACTATAAGAAAAGCTTTTTTGATTTCATCTACAGGAAGACCGGGTCCTACACTTATTGATCTTCCAAAAAATGTTTTAAACGATACGTTTGAATACTCAGAAGGTATGGAAAATAAATTTACACTGCCTGGCTATAAACCTACAATAAAAGGAAACGCCAGACAAATTCATACAGCAAGCAAAATAATCTTAGCCAGTAAAAAACCGATGCTATATATTGGAGGGGGAATAATATCAAGCAATGCTTCAGAAGAACTGATAAAACTAGCTGAAACGTGTTCTATACCTGTAACATACACCATTATGGGCAAAGGCGCATTTCCTGATAATCACTCTTTAAATTATGGAATGCTTGGCATGCATGGAACAGCATATGCAAATCATGCTATTCATGAATGCGATCTTTTAATAGCAGTTGGTGTCCGGTTTGATGACAGGGTCACAGGGAAAATTGAAACCTTTGCACCTGATGCTCAGGTAATTCACATAGATATTGATCCGGCTGAAATCGGGAAAAACAAAAAAATGAGAGATGTAGTGGATATTCCGATTGTAGGAGATGCAAAATTTGTTTTAAGTGAATTAAATGAAAAACTTGAAGGAAAAAAATGTGACACCCAAGGCTGGATTAAACAAATGGAAGAATGGAAAGAACAATATCCACTTGATCTGCCTAAAGACAAAACCCAGATTTCCCCGCAGCAAATTCTTTTAGCTCTAAACAAATATTTAAAAGATGCTATTTATACAGTAGATGTAGGTCAGCATCAGATGTGGGCAGCTCAATATCTTGAAATAAATAAACCACGCAGGTGGTGCAGTTCAAGCGGTTTAGGTGCTATGGGTTACGGCTTTCCTGCAGCACTTGGGGCTAAAGCTGCAACTAAGGATTTAGGTTTAAATATTCCAGTAGTTGCAATTACCGGTGATGGTGGTTTCCAGATGAACTTTCAGGAGCTTGGCACAATGGTTGCTTGTGATCTGCCTGTAATAATTGTTCTGTTTAATAACAACAACCTTGGCATGGTTCGTCAGTGGCAGGAACTCTTCTATAACAAACACTACAGCTATACTGACTTAGGTGCTGGTAGCCCTGACTATGTAAAGCTTGCTGAGGCTTTTGGAGTAAAAGGGATTAAAGTTACAGATCCAAAAGATATAGACAACGCAGTTAAAACCGCTGCAGAGGTTTGCCATGGCAAGTCTTTACAAAAACCCATATTGTTGGAATTTGAATTACATTACGAAGCAAATGTCTGGCCCATAGTACCTCCTGGCGGGAGCAGTCATGAAATGATGGGTGTAGATGCAAACACTCTTCCATCAAAACCTCTTAACAAAAGTGAGCTGGAGAAGTTTATTAAGAGATAAGGTTAAGAAATCAAACCCTGCTTAAAAACCCTTTAAATCCATAGCTTGTAAACTATTTATAAAATAATTCTAAAATTCAAATTAAGAAATTAAGAACGTCTGTATAAATTGTTTATAATATTAAAAAATCTATTTCTATTAAAGAAGATTTTAAGTGATCAATATTTAACTAAAAGAGCATTTAAGAATGACTGATACTGCTATTTTATCTGCAACTCAACAGGGAGCTAATACCAAACCCTGGTATAGCCTTTTAAAAGAAGGAAAACTTAGAGAGTGCCTTAATGCCAAAGATGGAAAAAAAGCAATTAATTATGCCACAAATGGTGGTGCAACATTAGTAAACTTTTTTACTTTTTTAAATGCAAATTTTAATTTCATTGACGGAATCCAGGATAAACTCGAATCTATAGCTGGAGTCTATTCAAGGATTGCTACCGGCATGCAAGGATTACTACTTGCTTCTGATAACTTCGTAGTAAAAAACCTTATTCCTACAATTGGTTTTGCACTTGAAGTTCCAATTGCAATATTCAGTGATAGCTATAACCTATGGTTATACAGAGGACTTTCTCAAGGAGCCGGACAATTTTTAACTGTATTAGACAGAAGAGCAGTTGTAGATAAAAATAAAACGAGTGAACCTAAAGTAAAAGATGGAAATATTGCACTTATTGGTAGTGACTTCAGAGAAAGAGGTGGATTTCCAGCAAGTTTTACAACTTTCTTTAAAGAAGTTCCTAAATTAGTTAAAGAGCTAATTGAAAAACCATCCAGAATTAGAAATATATCACATTCATTACTTATTATTTCTACTGTACAGATAGCAGGTGCATTAACTGCAATAACAGGGTTTAAAAGCATAGGAGCGCTTATTAGAAACGCTGGCGGGGTAGCAGTTGACTGGTCATTTATAACAGACATAAAACCAAAAGAAACAGAACCACGTATAAAAGGCATGAAAGTTGTCAGTAAAGAAAGTCAAAATAAAAAAGGAGTTGATTTTAGTTCACTCGTAGTATGGGCAGGAATAACTTGGATTACAGCAGCAGTCGTGGATCAGCTAAAAAGGATTCCGGGATTAGAAGATAAAATATCGGGACTTACAAACCTTGTAATGACTTCTGACAGAGGTGCTTCTACTTTTCTTACTAATGCCAACCTGGATACTACAAAAGAAAAGGTTTTTAAATGAGTACTCAAATATTAACAACACCTTCTCTTAACCAAAGCCTTCGGAAGCCTCTGATTAGTGACAATATAAAAACCGGGTTAAATTTGGGTTTCAATGGAGCTGCTGCCGGAGTAAATCTTATAACTTGCATAAATGGCAATTTCCCGCTTCTTGATTCCTTTCAGGAAACTCTGGAATGGGGAAGCAGTGTTATTGCTAAGCTTGCAACGGTATCACAAGGACTTATCAACACCACAATTGCTTTTGAAAAGAAAAATATTATTGCACTGACTGGAGGGCTACTAGAGCTTCCAATTGCAATTTTGACAAGTGGTTATAATCTTTACTTAGCAAGAGGGGTTTCAGCCGGACTAAATCATTTTGATTCTATTATCTCCCGCACAAAAAAATTAGACAGCGAAAACAAATCCGTAAAAGATACTGACGGAAAACAACAATACTATGACAGCTTTTATACAGAAGGCTGGACAGAAGGATTAAAAACTATCTTTAAACATCTTCCAAAACTGACAAAAGAAATTTGTGAAAAACCCTTTGAAAGAGATGGACTTTTTGCACGTTCATTTTTTATGTGTTCAGTATTTATGGTAATTGGTCCAATAATTGCTTTTAGTGGTTTTGATAAAATTGGTGCAGGGATTAGACATTTTTTTGGAGGGCTAGCCGGAGTTGCACTTGCAACAGATCAAAAGAAACCTGTTAGTTCTGAAACTCCCGCAGATCAAACTGTGACTTCAAAGGGTTTTTCAAATTATGCAATGTCCGGATTTTTCTGGGTAATTGCAGCAATACCTGATTATTTTAAACGCTTTGGGTTTTTCTCAGATAAGATAAACAATTCCACTGAACTTGCTTTATGCCTTGACAGGCTTGCTGGAATATTTTTTATATTTGGTAATCAAAGAAAAGGTGAAAAATAATTTGGTAGTAAAATTAATTGAAGGTAAAAACATAAATTGGACTCAAATCAAAACAACACCATAATATTAATCGATGCTCCAAATCTTGCATTTAGAATGTTTTTTGCCATGGAGCGTACAAATATGCGCACACTCGGTGGCATTCCTACATGGGCTACATATGGATTTTTTAAAGCGATTTTTGATCTTCTTGACAGAGTAAAACCAAAAGCTATCGCTGCTGCATATGACTGTAAAGAACCTACTTTCAGACATAAAGAATATGAAGACTACAAAGCAAATCGTCCTGAAGAAATGCCGGAAGAACTTTCTGTTCAGTGGCCTTATATAAGAGAAGGACTGGAAAGTTTTGAAATCCCTATTTATGAGCTGCCGGGATATGAAGCAGATGATGTTATCGGAACACTTGCAAAAAAAGCAACAAAAGATGGTTTCAATGTTTTAATCCTCACAGGCGATCGTGATGCATTTCAGTTAATCAATGACAAAACAAAGGTTCTTGTCCCATCAAAAGGTGAACTAAAAGAATATAACAGACAGGCTGTTTTTGATTACTGGGGTATATGGCCTGAACAAGTAATTGATTTTAAGAGCTTATCCGGAGATGCTTCTGACAATATTCCGGGAATAAAAGGAATCGGTGAAAAGACTGCAGAAAAATTACTTACAGAGTTTGGTTCACTGGATAATATTTTTAAAAATGCAAAAAAAATTCCTCAAAAAGGACTACAGGAAAAAATATTAACTGGCGAAAAAAGTGCTTATCTCTCCAAAAGGCTTGCAGCAATAGATACAGATGTACCAATAGATATTAATTTAAAAGATGCTCATTTAAATGTCCCTGACATGGATAAATTAGTCGGGTTTTTACAAAAATTTGAGTTTAACAGCTTTATAAAAAGGCTTCCAACTATACTTGCCATGTTCAATGGAGAAAAAGCCATAGTGGAAAAACCTGCTATTGTAAAAAGGCAGGGGCAGATGAGACTAGATTTAGATAATTTAAATGGAAAAACAGATGATCCACTTGATGATTTACAAACCCCTGACTTAAAAATAAATATTATTGATACGGAGAAAGAATTAGAAAAAATAATTTCAGTACTAAAAGACAAGAAATTTATTTGCATCGATCTGGAAACCACTTCAGTTAACAGCAATATCTGTGACATAGTAGGCATAAGCCTTTCATATTTTAAAGATGAAAAATCAAAGTTAGAAAAATCTGACGGTATAAAAGCTTATTACATACCGCTTGGTCACGAGAATGGCAAACAGTTAAACATAGAACATGTTTTACAAATTTTAAAGCTGATTTTAGAAGATAATGAAAAATTAAAAATTGCACAGAATTGTAAATTTGAATACAAAATTTTAAAGCGACATGGGATAAATCTTGGTAAAAATATTTATGACACCATGTTAGCCAGCTATGTAATGAATCCTGATGAAAAGCATGGCTTAAAGGACCAGGCTGCAAGGATTCTTGGCATGAGAATGCAAAAAATTGATGAATTAATCGGAGAGGGGAAAAAACAGCTTTCAATGGCACAGGTTGAAATTAAAAAAGCCGCTCCTTATGCTATTAGTGATGCCACATATACTTTACAGCTTTCAAAATATTATAAATCTACGCTTGAACAACCTCTGGAAAATGTACTTGAAACCATTGAAAATCCACTCGTCCCTGTTTTGTCTGAAATGGAATTAAACGGTATAAGAATTGATACTAAAGTTTTAAAAGATCTTTCAGATATAATTACAAAAAAAGCACAGGAGTTAGAAGAAAAAATATTTAAAATCGCCGGGGAGCCGTTTAACATAAACTCTTCCCAGCAGTTAGGAAAAATACTTTTTCAAAAACTTGGCATAGAACATGAAGGTAAAATTACAAAATCAGGACAGCTTTCTACAGATGCACGTACGCTGGAAACCCTTGCACGGGATGATAAAACAGGAATTATAGAAAATATTTTGGAATATCGTCAGTTAAGTAAGCTAATCTCTACCTATACAGATTCGCTGCCAGAACAAATTGATAAAAAAACAAAAAACATTCACTGTGATTTTAATCAGACGATTACATCTACAGGAAGACTCAGCTCAAGCAATCCAAATCTTCAAAACATTCCCATCAGATCTGAGATAGGAAGAAAGATAAGAAAAGCATTTATTCCAAGCTTTGACAATGGATTGATTTTAAGCGCTGATTATTCACAGATAGAGCTAAGAATACTGGCTCACATGTCTGAGGATCCTGTATTAATAGAGGCTTTTAAAGCAGGTGAAGATATTCACAAAAGAACAGCTATGGAAATTTACGGAGTTAAAGAAATTACTCCTGAGATGCGCGGACACGGTAAGACATTAAACTTTGCACTGATTTATCAGCAAGGTGCTTATGCTACTGCCAGACAGTTAGACATAAGTCAAAAAGAAGCACAGAAATTTATAGATAAGTATTTTCAAACATTTAAAAAAGTAAAACCATTTTTTGAAAAACTTTTAAATCATGCCAGAGATCATGGCTATGCGGAAACCATCTACGGGAGAAGAAGGTATTTTAAAAATCTAAAGAGCCATATTAAGACTCTTCAGCGTGAAGATGAAAGAGCTGCCTGCAACGCACCTCTTCAGGGTACTGCAGCAGATATCATGAAACTAGCCATGATAAAAGTAGCTAAAGATCTAAAAGAAAAAAATTATAAATCAAAATTAATTTTACAGGTTCATGATGAGCTTGTTTTGGATGTTCATCCGCATGAAAAAGAAAAAATTAAAACTTTAGTACAAGAAGGAATGGAATTAGGACAGCCTCTTCATGTGCCGCTAGTAGTAAATCTTTCATGGGGAAAAGACTGGTATGAGTGCGGGTAGAATATGCCAATCGAACAAGAAATTTTAAAAGTTATTAGAAACATTGTTCCAAATTCAAGAAAATATTTATTTGATGATGCTGCAATTATTGAAAAAGATTTAATCATTACTACTGATACACTGGTTGAAAATACACACTTTACTTTAAAGACTTATACAGCAGAAGAAATCGGATGGAAAGCAATGGCTGTTAATTTAAGTGATATTGCAGCTATGGGTGGAAAACCACTTTATGCCCTAATTTCATTATCACTTCCTAAAAATGTAAAAATAAAATGGATAGAAAACTTTTACAAAGGGTTAATAACTTGTGCAAAAAAATATAAGACACAAATCATTGGTGGAAATCTCGCAAGATCCAGAGAGATAAGCGTCTCAATAACCGTAATCGGCAAAACAGTCGTAAAGACACTCCGCCGGGGCATTTCAACCAGATCAAACGCAAAAGCAGGAGATCTGGTTTTTGTAACTGGCACTTTCGGTAACGCTGCTGCCAAAAACTATAAAATCAAAATATTTCCTCAAATCAATCTTGGACAAAAAATTGTAAGGGTAGAAAAACATGCCCCTGCATTAATGGATGCAAGTGACGGGCTTGCTGATTGTTTAATTCAAATATCAAATCAAAGCAGTGTAAAAATTATTATTGATGAGGATAAAATACCTGTCTTAAATAAGAGTCCTTTAAATCTGGCTTTATATGGTGGCGAAGATTATCAATTAGTCGGTACAGCTAGTGAAGCTGATTGTAAAAAATTAGTGAAATTGAAGGGAATTAAAATAATAGGACGGGTTACAAACGGCAAAGGTGCATTTTTAAAACAAAACGATAATAGACTTGTTAAACTTGATCTGCAAAAGACTTATGAACACTTTATCTACTGAACGTATCGCAGCTATAGACCTAGGATCAAACTCTTTTCATATTGTTGTTGCTGAGATTAACCCGGAGACTCAGTCATTTAGAGTACTTGACCGGCTAAGAGAAACTGTCCGCCTCGGGACATTTCATGAGCCACAAAACGAGCTAACTGTAAGTGATATGAAAAGAGGATTTGAGACACTACAGAGATTTAAAAAACTTGCTGAAGGACACTATGTAACTGAAATATTTGCATCTGCTACAAGTGCTGTAAGAGAATCTGTAAACGGAAAAGAATGGTTACAAAAAATCAGAGATGAGCTGGGTATAGATGCACATGTGATTTCCGGAATAGAAGAAGCACGGTTAATATATCTTGGTGTTCTTTCTGCTACGGAACTTGTGGGAAGAAAAATCGGAATAATTGATATCGGCGGTGGAAGCACCGAGCTGATAGTCGCTGATGAGCAGTTTATTTATCACTTGTCAAGTACAAAAGCAGGTGCCCTAAGACTTACAGAAAAAGATTTACAGGACGAATCAGATCTTTTACAAAAAATAGAGTTCATGGAGAATCATATTGAAGGGCTTATCCTGACAAAGATTCAGCAGATTGAAGAGGCAGGAAAGTTTGATTTTTTGGTTGGTACTTCGGGAACTGTCAGAACAATTGCAAATATTGACTATAGAATGCATAATTTTGTGGACTCTGAAAACACTCCAAATTTAAACCACTACAAAGTTTCTTATTTATCACTTTGCACAATAATTGAAAAGATGATTGCCACACCAAAAGAAAAACGTGCAGATGCATTTGATATAAGCAAAAACAGGGCTGAAATTATTTTAGCCGGAGCCATCATTTTAAAAACAGTAATGAGAAATTTAAACGCACAAGAAATCTTTTACTGTGACAGAGCTTTAAGAGAAGGATTAATTGTAGATAAACTGTTACAAAAAGGAATTATAAAAGACAGGCTCCAGTATCAGCAGACAATACGGGAAAGGAGTGTATTTGAACTGGCAAACAAATATAAATTTATGAAGGAGCATGCAGTACATGTAAGAAATCTAAGTTCTAAAATCTTTGATCAGATTAAAGGGATATTACATAACTATGGCGGGAAGGAAAAAGAGCTTCTGCAGGCTGCTGCAATTTTACATGACATTGGCTCATTGGTAACACATAATGATCACCACAAACATTCTTATTACCTTATCAGGCACAGTGGTTTATTAGGTTTCAATGATGAAGAGGTAGAACTAATAGCAAATATAGCCAGGTATCACAGACAAAGCAATCCTAAGGATAACCACCCTAACTTTCAAAATTTGCCAAGAGAGCACAAAAAACTTGTAAAAGAATTAAGCTCAATTCTAAGAATTGCAGAAGGTTTGGATAAAGGACATAAATGTGCTATAAAGGATATTGATATTAGCCCTAATTTAGCTAAAAAAAAGCTAAAATGTAAAATGATAAGTAACATAAAAGGATATGATTGTGCACTTGAAAAATGGTCAGCGCTTGGAAAAAGTAAAGAGTTTAAGAAAGAATTTGGAGTAGACATTGATTTTGTTTTGCAGAAAACGGGTAAATCACTGGTAAGCAAATAACGTAAATGAGATTTTCAATAGTTTTAAAAAAAATAAATTGATGATAGGTTTACTCTTAAATCTATCATTATTGTTCTTACACGCCGAAGTGGTGAAATTGGCAAACACACTACGTTCAGGGCGTAGCGGGCGAAAGCTCTTAAGGGTTCAACTCCCTTCTTCGGCAAAGTTGGGTATTTTTTACAAGCTCTTGCCGCGGACCAACTTTTTTGCTTTTTTCGCTTACGCTCAAAAGCGCAAAAAAGTGTCCGCTCGGCTTGCAAAAAATACAAAGTTTACTAATAATAATCTAATTGATGAAGTACTAGCTACTCACTGTTCGTTGCTAGTAGCTCAAAAAAGGAGGATCTGCTTTGAGATTTGAAAGATTTGAAAGAAGACCCTATAGGGAGCTTCCAAATATAAATGAAAGGATACGCGCACGTGAAGTCAGATTAATTTCAGAAGATGGAGAAATGCTTGGCGTAATGCCTACAATGCAGGCAGTAAAGATTGCAAAAGAGAGGGGTTATGACCTTGTTTTGGTAAGCAGTAGTGATCAACAAACTCCTGTTGCAAAAATAATGGACTATGGAAAATATAAATTTGAAACTGAAAAGAAAGCACGTGATGCCAGAAAAAAACAACACATAGCAGATATTAAAGAAATCAAGATGAGTTATAAAATTGAAAGGCACGATTATCTGGTTAATGTCAGAAAAGCTGAAAAATTTTTAACCCACGATGGTGACAAAGTAAAAGTAACAGTTCAGCTTCGCGGCAGAGAAATGGAACATAAAAATCTGGCTCTTGATCTGTTAAACCGTTTTGTACAGAATACATCTCAGTGGGGAGCACCTGAAAAGCCTGTAAAGATGGAAGGAAAGACAGCGCTGGTAATATTAGTTCCATTGCCGCATTCACATAAAAAATCATAAAAATATTTGTAGAGACATAGCAGAGACGTAGCATGCTACGTCTCAACCGTAGCATGCTACGTCTCAACGAGGTATAATTTTATTTCTCATGCCAAAATTACATACAAATCATGCTGCAAAAAAGCGCTTCAGAATAACGAAGAAAGGTAAGGTCTTGGCCAAAGGTGCAGGCAAGCAGCACATTAATACGCACATGTCCTCAAAGAAAAAAAGGCACATAAGGACACCAAAGTTTCAGGTACCTGAAACTTTGGTAGAACATATTAAAAATCAGCTGCCATATGCAAAATATACAAATTAAGGAATAAAAATTATGAGAGTCAAACGCGGAAGAGCCACCAGAAAACGACATAAGAAAATTTTAAAAGCTGCAAAAGGTTTTGTGGGCTCAAAAAGTAAACTTTATAAATCAGCAAATCAGGCAGTAATGAAAGCCTGGAAATATGCTTACAGACACAGGCGTCAAAAGAAAAGAGATTTCAGAAGACTCTGGATCACCAGAATCAATGCTGCTTGCAGAGAACTAGGTTTAAGCTACAGCAGATTTATAAATGCATTAAATAAATCAAATTTAAAATTAAATCGAAAAATTATTGCTGATTTAGCAGTAACTGATAAAGATGCTTTCAAGCAGATAGTTTCACAGGTTAAAGCTGCATAGCATGTAACCCACAGTTACATGGTTTTTAACTTACCACTGCCCTCAAATACTCCTGTATAAAATCATCCAGATCGCCATCTAAAACCCTTTGAACATCACGAGTTTCGTATTTTGTTCTAGTATCTTTTACACGCCCTTCATCTAAGACATAAGATCTGATGGCATTTCCAAAAGTAGCAGAAACAGTTTCACCCTTGAGCTTTAATAATTTGGCTTCATGTTCTTCCTGTAACTTACTAAAGAGCTTACTGCGTAAGATTTCCATAGCTCTTTCTTTGTTTTGAAGCTGGCTTCGCTCCTGATCACACCGCACTACAATTCCACTTGGTATGTGTCTGATCCTTACTGCAGTTTCTACTTTGTTTACATTTTGACCACCTGCGCCACCAGAGCGCATGGTACCTATTTCAAGCTCTTCTGGTTTTATTTCTACTTTAGACTCTAGTTCTGGAATAACCGGTGTTACTTCAAGCCCTGCAAAGCTTGTCTGGCGGCTGTCTTTTCCGGATTTATACGGAGATTTTCTAACCAGTCTGTGAACACCCTTTTCTGCACTTAAATAACCGTAAGCATACGGACCAGTTATTTTAAAGGTAGCACTTTTAATTCCAGCCTGCTCCCCGTCGGATCTTTCCAGTATTTCAAATTTAAAATTATGAAACATTTCAGCCCATCTCTGGTACATTCTAAGTATCATCTCTGCCCAGTCCTGAGCATCAGTACCACCAGCTCCTGCATTAATAGATACTATAGCGTCAGAAATATCGTACTCACCGGATAAGAGCTGTTCTGTTTTATAAGAGTTAAGTTCCTTGTCCAGCTTTAAAATATCAGCTTCAAGTTCAGACAATACTTTTTTATCTTCTTCTTTTAATGCAATGTCATAAAGTTCATTTATTTCACTGACTTTATTTGCCCAGTTTAAAAACTTTTCTTTTTTATTTTTTAAAAAACTGAATTCGCTACTAAGTTTTGCTGCTATTTGCGGATTATTCCAAATGTCAGGCTTTGCCAGTGCTTCTTCCAGATTTTTTATTTCAGAATCAATCTTACTTAAATCAAAGCAACCCCCTGGTAGAGTTCCAGAGATTATTTAAATTTGTAAGTTTATTTTGTAGTTCTAATGTGTCCATTTATAGAAAATATATCAAAAATTCCAGCAAATTTGTAAATTGTTAAGACTTTTGAATGAAATTCTCTTAACTAAATCAGAGACTTTACCTGATTGTTTTGTTAAACCAAATAAAGTATTATTTATTTCAATTCAACAATAATTAAAAGGAGAATAAAAATGAAACTATTACCAAGTGGAACAGCAGGACTCTGTATGATTGACACAGCTAGGCTAGTAAGAAAGATAAGGGCAGAGGTAAGGAAAGGGAATATTCACCCACAAGAACTACTTGCAAAGGAACAGGAGCTAGTAAAATTTTTCGGGGAAAGGGGATTTGAATCCTTGGTAGATGAAGCAGCAGTTACAAGCGGTGCACATGTTAGCTTTTAACAAATTGTTTCTTTGACTTTATTATATTAGCCAGCAAAATCGTCACATCAGCCGGTGAGACCCCGCCAATTCTTGCTGCCTGACCAATTGTAATTGGTTTGATTTTATCCAGCTTTTCACGGGCTTCTTTTGACAGGTGAATAAGATTTTTAAAATCAATATCTGAAGGGATCTTTATTTTTTCAAATTTATCCTGCTGGGATATTTGCATTAATTGACGATTTATATAACCTTCGTATTTAATTTCTGTTTCGATTTCGTATTCGGGAATGTCCATTGTAGAAAATGGCAAGTCTCTACGATAAATTTCTTTAACACATTCATACGTAACGCCAGGTCTTTTTAATAAATCAAGCAGGTTTATTGGCTCATAAATTGTTTGATCATATTTATTTAAAAGTTCATTTATCTCTTTTGTTGGCTGAACTTTGGTTTGTTCAAGTCTTGTTTTTATATTTTTCATTTTTTCCATTTTTTCATTAAATATTTTCCACCTGAAATCATCCACAAGACCAATTTCACGTCCAAGCGGTGTCATTCTTTGATCAGCATTGTCCTGTCTTAAAAGTAATCTGTACTCGGAACGGGATGTAAGCATTCTGTAAGGTTCATCCATTTCTTTTGTAACTAAATCATCGATTAACGTCCCTATATAGCTGGAATTGCGTTCAAAAATTAACGGCTCAAGATTTTTTGTATGTCTGCTTGCATTTATTCCTGCTACAAGTCCCTGAGCAGCAGCTTCTTCATAACCGCTTGTACCAAGAACCTGACCGGCTATAAAAAGCCCTTCCACATTTTTTGACATAAGTCCGTGAGTAAACTGTGTACCGGGAAAATAATCATATTCCACAGCATAAGCGGGTCTCGCAATTAATGCATCTTCAAGACCCGGAAGCGATCGAACAATTTCCCACTGGATTTCAATAGGCAGACTTGTCGAACAACCCTGTAAATAAATTTCATTTGTACTTCTGCCTTCCGGTTCTAAAAATAAATGATGCGATGATTTGTCTTTAAATCGGACTACTTTATCTTCAATTGAAGGACAATATCTGGGACCAACACACTCTATAATCCCGGCATAAATCGGAGACTTATCCAGATTAGCTCTGATTATTTCATGTGTCTTTTCATTTGTTCGCGTAAGGTGACATGGTATTTGTTTGCGTACTGGTCTGTCAGGTAAAAAAGAAAAGAAAGAAGGCTTTTCATCTCCCCGGTGTTTTTCTAAAGTTGAAAAATTGATTGTTCTGCCATCCAGTCTTGGTGGTGTACCCGTCTTAAGCCTCTTTGATTTAAAGCCTAATGAAAGTAGTGAATCAGTCAACCCATAAGATGCAAATTCTCCTGCACGGCCTGCAGGGTGTGATTTTAAACCTATGTGGACTTTACCAGAGAGAAATGTGCCAGTAGTTATTATTACTGCACTTCCATATACCTTTTCACCCAAAGATGTCTCTATACCTTTAATCCTAACTGATTGTGAAGTTTCTTCAACAATTACCTTTGTTACCATTGCCTGGTATATGTCTAAACCGGGTATATTTTCCAGGTGGTTCTTTATCCACATTGAATACTCTTTTTTGTCAGATTGAGCTCTAAGAGACCTTACAGCCGGGCCTTTACTGGAATTTAAAGTTTTAAGCTGGAGATAAGTAGCATCACTGGCAAGGCCCATAAGGCCACCAAGAGCATCAATTTCTTTAACGAGGTGAGATTTTGCAGGGCCGCCAACAGCAGGGTTGCAGGGCATTGAAGCAATGGTGTCAAGGTTTAAAGCAAGGAGTAAAGTTTTTGCACCAAGTTTTGCACTGGCATGAGCAGCTTCACAGCCAGAATGTCCGGCTCCAACTACAATAACGTCGTAAAGTCTATTCATATGAATTACCTGAAATTATTGTACGATAAATTCTTAGTTAATAGAAACAATCATGGAAGATAAAATTAAAATTTCTAAAAAAACACCTTCTTTAGATAGTATTTCATTGGTAAAAAGAAATGGAACCACAGATACTAAATATACAAATCCAAACATAAAACCTACAAATGTAGAAGGACACTATCCGCGTTTTTTGCTTCATGGGGCAGTTAATCTGCTTCAGGAGGACCTGAGAGAGCTTAGTATTATTCTGGAGAGTTTTTTACCTTATCTGGATAAGATTGGTATTCAGTTAAATCAAACTAAGCCCCTCATAAAAGAAATTATTACAGGTACGGAAATTTTCAGAAGGTTAAAAGGAATAAGCCAGGTAGAGCTTTTACCATTTGCATTTAAACAGGTTCCATGGTTTACACGTTATACACACTCATGCCTTACATATGTCTTTGGAGATTATATTGTAGATAAATTAAATACAAGGCTGCATTTAAATAATATTGATCTTGAGGCAATAAAATTATGTTTTTTAATCCATGATTTAGGACATGGTCCATTTAGTCATCTTACCGAAAGAGCCTTTAAAAGACCAAAAGGAAGATACGGGAAAATACCAAAAGAATATGATCACGAGTACTGGACAAAGGTTCTCCTTAGTGAATTAAAAGAACAGCTCTTTGATACGAATGAAAATCCTTATTTAAATAAAAAAACAAGCAAGGAAGAAAAAGATAATTTAAACATTTTTTTAAAAGCAATAGAGATTATTTCAGAAGAAAATACAAAGGTTTTTACACAACTTCTTGCCAGTCAGATTGATTTAGATCGCCTCTCAAATTATCTTGGAGACAGGCTTGTAGTAAACGCTATTCTGGAAGAAGCTGATGTGAAAAATGAAAGAACGATAAAACACCTGAGTTCTTTAAATGAAGTTGTTGAAAATATTAAAAGAATAATGAATAGTCTTATTGTATTAAAGATTGACAAATCAGGAAATAAATGTGAGCCTTATTTAGCTATTCATGAAGATGCAGTAAATCCTATTATTCATTATTTACTGGACAGGCACAGTATTCGTTATTATCTTTTAAAACATTACCGTAGAGAAGCCTCAAACAATCTGCTTGAAAAGATTTTATTACGTGCCCAGTTTCTGGTCAGAAACAATGAACTGGACTCTTTTGGAAAAACTGATCTTTTAATTCAAACCTGGTTGTTTGGAAACCATACTGAAGCAGAGTTTGTCGAAATGAATGATCAGCTTTTATTTAATCAGATTAGAAAGTGGAGCAGGAATACAAGAGATCCTGTACTAAAGGATCTAACCCTAAGGTTTACTGCACATAAATTTTTCTGCGCTTATACATGTGAAAAGAATAATAAACCATTTAAGCCATCCAAGGAATTAATTGATAAGGTGAAAAGTAAAGTTAATAATCACATAAATACTTCTCTGTGTCCCCGGGAATTGATTACTGATTATTATTTTACCTATGATGAAACCACATCCAAGCCATATCATACTGACAAAGATGAAATTCTTATCTATACTTCAAACAAAAAAATTAAAAAGCTCTCAGAGTATATTAAGGAAACAAACAATGAACTTGGTAAGACGCTTTTAGATAGTGAGTTTGAGAGACATTTATTTATAGTACCGGGTGAAGTTAATTTATGACAAATATAATAAGCTTCAAATTCCCATCCCATGTATAAATTCATCAATATTTTGTATGGTATCTTTTTTGGGTGCAGAATGGTTTTCTTCTGAAAGTTTTGGCATTGGTTGCTGATCCAGAATCTTTTCAACTTCTTTTGAAGAATCTGTTTCCTTTGATAAAATCCTTATGGCTGACTCGAGTTCTTTTATCTTTGTCATAAGACAATTAATAGCATCAGCTTCAGGATCAGGGAGAAGATTATGGTTTAGAGAATCGCGCTCTGATATTTTTCTGCCTTCATAAAGCACAATTCTTGCCGGAATACCCACTACAGTTGAGTTTGCAGGTACATCTTTTAGGACTACTGAGTTTGCTCCTATCTGACAATTATCCCCGATTTTTATATTTCCTAAAACCTTTGCTCCGCATCCTAAAACAATATTATTTCCAAGTGTGGGATGTCGTTTTACTTTTTTAGTACTGGTCCCGCCAAGAGTTACTCCCTGATAAATTATTACATCATTTCCAATCTGACTTGTCTCACCTATAACCACTCCTTTTCCATGATCAATAAAAACTCTCTTTCCAATTTCAGCCCCCGGATGAATTTCAATTCCTGTAATCCATCTTGAAATATGAGAAATAAGTCTTGGAATAATAGGAATTTTAAGCCTGTACAAACCATATGCAAACCTATGAAATATCATTGCATGTAATCCAGGATAGCAGAGTAAAACCTCAAGCCATGATTTGCTTGCCGGATCTTTTTTTCGGATATTTTTTATTTCATCATTAAGCCAGAGTAACATGAGTTCCTTTTTGTATGAGCTTGATTAATCAAGCTCATACATCAAACTCCTGCTTTAGCCATTACAGGCTGAGCAAGATTAGTAAATAATAACGTGGATAAATATCTCTCTCCGGTGCTGGGTAATATGGTTACTATTAACTTACCCTTATTTTCAGGCCTTTTACCTACTTCAAGTGCTGCATAAACAGCAGCTCCTGAGCTAATTCCAGCTAAGATCCCTTCTTCTTTTGCCAGCTTGCGTCCATACTCAAGAGCCTGCTCGCTAGTAACGTGAAATATTTCATCAATAACTTTTCTGTCCAAAATATCAGGGACAAAACCAGCTCCAATGCCTTGAATCTTATGAGGAGAAGGCTGTCCACCGGCAAGAACCGGGGATTCTTTAGGTTCAATAGCAATAAGTTTTAATGCTGGTTTCTTAGGTTTCAAAGCCTGACCACATCCTGTAATTGTCCCGCCTGTTCCAACACCACTAATAATTATGTCTACTTTTCCATCAGTATCCTTCCAGATTTCTTCTGCTGTTGTTTTTCTGTGTATAAGAAGATTTGCAGGATTTTTAAACTGCTGGAGCATATAAGCATTTGGGGTTGCTTTTACAATTTCTTCAGCTTTAGCAATAGCTCCTTTCATTCCCAGTGCTCCGGGAGTTAAAACAAGCTCTGCATCAAATGCTTTTAACAGTGTTCTTCTTTCCATACTCATAGTATCCGGCATTGTAAGAATTAATTTATAACCTTTTGCAGCAGCTACAAAAGCAAGTGCAATTCCAGTATTTCCACTAGTCGGCTCTACAAGCACTGTCTGACCAGGCTTAATTTTTCCTTCTTTCTCTGCTTCATGAATCATACTTACACCAATTCTGTCTTTTACAGAACCAAGCGGATTCTGACTTTCTAACTTACAGGCAATAATCACAGAAGGATCAAGTCCATATTGTTTATTTAATTTATTTAAACGTACAAGAGGTGTGTTTCCAATTAATTCTGTAATATCATTTGCAATCTTCATGGTCATTCTCCTTGTAACTTGTGTCAATTATATAACAGTTCATATTGTCGCTGTAATTTTTTAAACTCTTCCGTTCCGGCTGTATATGTTATTTCAAAAAGAACAGTTTCAACCGAACTGACTATAACACCTGAGCTTTTCATCTTTTCAATAGCAATTTCTTTATTATATGGAATCCGTGTGGTTATTGCATCACAGGCTAAGTGAACCTGAAAACCATGATAAATTAAATCAAGAGCTGTTTGTAAAACACATACATGAGCTTCAATACCGCAAACAACAATTCTCTTTACGCCTAGTTTCTTAAGCTCTTCAAGAAATCCGATCTGACCACAACAACTCATTGTTTTTTTATAAAAAAATTTGGCGTGATGCAAATACTCTTTAAAGTCACTTATTGTAGGACCCAGTTTTTCCGGAACCTGCTCTGTGACTATAATAGGCAAGCTATAAATATTTACACCGCCTAAAAGCAGTTTTATATTTTTTATCGTTTCATCACGGTTATGTAAAATAGGGAGAAATCTTTCCTGAAAATCTATCAATAAAACAAGAGCATTTTCGCGGGTAAAAAGGTTAGGATGTCTGCTATTACCAGCCATAACTCTTATCTTCTTTCTTTTTTTGTTCAGCCTGCTCTTTTAATACCTGTAACTGTTTTGTACCAATCTCTTTTTTTATGCGTCCTTTAGTAATTAAGGTTTCATTGTTTTTCTTTTCACCTTCTCTCATAAGTCCCAGTCCTTCACTGATTAATTTATGTGCTTCCATTTTACGCCTTTCCATTATTTTAAAAGCTTCATCTCTTATGGGAATGTCATCTGTCGTTAATTGAGTATTACCGGAACTACTTGATGAAATTTGATTTGTCCCAAAAAAACCAGCAATTACAGGATTTGAAAAAATCACAAGAAATGCTATCGTTAAAAAAGCATAAATTAATTTCATTTTGCTGTTAAAAAACTCCTGCATGTAATGTTAATATTACAAGCATATTCAAAAGAATAAGCAGCACTAAGCAACAATTCTTCACTTAATGATGGTGCAATAATCTGCAGGCCTATTGGAAGCTTCCTGGAATCAAATCCGCATGGTATCGAAATAGCAGGTAAGCCGGCAAGATTGGCTGGAATAGTAGCAATATCTGAAATATACATGGATAAAGGATCATCAACTCTGGAACCAAATTCAAATGCCGTAGTAGGACATGTAGGTGAAATTAAAAGATCAACTTTTTCAAATGTATTTAAGAAATCCTGTGCAACCAGTTTTCTAACCTGCTGAGCCTTTTTATAATATGCGTCATAATAACCTGAGCTTAATGCATAAGTCCCCAGCATAATTCTTCTTTTTACCTCAGCACCAAATCCTTCTTGTCGTGTTTTTGCATACATTGGCAACAATTCTTTTGCACCTGCTGTACGATAACCGTACTTAACACCATCATATCTGGCTAAATTTGAACTTGCTTCTGCAGTAGCAATGATGTAATAAATAGGTACTGAATATTTAACATTCGGCAGAGAGACTTCCACAACTTCTGCTTCAAGATTATTGAAAATTTTCACTGAAGCTTCAATTGATTTTTTGACTTCAGAATCAATTCCATCTCCCATAAGTTCTTTAATAAGACCAATTTTTTTACCTTTGAGAGAAGTAGTAGTAATTTTATTTATATAGTCCGGAACCTCAACATTTAAAGATGTACTGTCTTTTAAATCATATCCGCTTATATGCTGTAAAACCAGTGCAGTATCATAGACATTTCTTGAAAACGGGCCTATTTGATCCAGGCTGCTTGCAAATGCAATTAATCCAAATCTTGAAACCCTTCCGTAAGTAGGTTTTAAACCAACAACACCACAAAAGCTCGCAGGCTGTCTTACAGAACCACCGGTATCTGTTCCAAGGCTTACAGGGACTTCCATTGATGCCACAGAGGCAGCTGATCCCCCTGAACTACCGCCAGGAACAGTATTTAAATTCCAGGGATTTTTTGTTTTTTTAAAAGCTGAATTTTCAGTAGAGCTTCCCATTGCAAACTCATCCATATTTGATTTACCTATACAAATAGCGCCGGCTTCCCAGAGTTTATTTGTAGAAGCAGCTTCATACGGAGCAATAAAATTTTCAAGAATTTTTGAGCTGCAAGTAGCAGGATAAGTTTTCACACAAATTACATCTTTAACTACTATAGGAACCCCTGCAATTGAGCTGAGTTTTTCACCTTTTGAAATCTTTTTATCCAGTTCTCCTGCCTGTTTATAAGCCAGATCTTTTGTAATAGAGTTTAATGCCTGAATTTGTGGCTCAACAATTTCAATTTGTTTATAAACAGCATCAACTATTTCTTTTGCTGAAATCTCTTTATTTAAAAAAAGTCTGTTTATTTCTTTTGCTGATTTCTCTGTTAAATTTGATTTGCTCATTGTTATTTACTATATTATACTTTAGGAATACATGCAGTTAATACTTATAAGACACGCTCAAAGCAAAGGAAATAAAGAAAATATTGTCCAGGGACAAACTGACGAAGGTCTTTCAAGCTTAGGAAAAGAACAAGCAAAAGAATTACAGAAATATTTTCAGAGTGGGGATATTACAGCTATTTATTCAAGTGATCTCGGAAGGGCCATTCAAACAGCTATGCCAACTGCCCAAAAGTTAAATCTTGAAATTAAGACTGATGCTGATTTACGTGAAGCACATTTTGGGATCTGGGAAGGGCTTACATACAATGAGGTTAAAGAAAAATATCCGGAAGAATATACCAAGTGGCACAAAAATTATTACGTAAGACCATGCTGGTTTGAAAGTTTTGAATCACATGAAAAAAGAGTTAAAAGAGCAATAGAAAAAATATTAATTGAAAATGATTATAATTCAAAAGTAGCAGTATTTACTCATGGCGGAAGTATAAAAACTCAGATAGGGTCCTTTAGGAATTTAGGCGGCGAAGAATTAGCTTTATTTACTAATGCAAACTGTAGTTTAACATTAATAAATTTTAATCCGTCTGTTAAGTATGCAGATGGAGAATTAATTTACTATAATAAAGAGGTAGTTTTTTATAAGGCTTCAAACAAGTTGAAGCCTTTCTAAATTAAATGTAACCTTTAATTATAAAACAATGAATGAATTGAATTTGGATGCAGAAAGCATAACAAGAAATAAAACTTACGGTCCGTCTGAGCATTTGCAGCACCTGTTAAAAATTGGCTGGTCAGCTGACAGTCAGCTTATTAAGAAATTTTTAATTGAGAACAACTTATCAAATAATGATCTTGCTGAAGCTGTAAGAAAGTTAAATGAAAATCAAAGTAAAGACTGCTGTATAGAAAAAAGTAATGTATAAACACGTTTTATTGTTATATAATAAAAAGGCTTATAAACAAAGGACACAATCATGGCAAAAAAAGGTGACAGAGTAATAGTTACACTGGAGTGTACGGAAGCGCGAAAAGAAGGCAAAACTCCTTCCCGATATTCAACCACTAAAAACAAAAGAAAACAAACTGAAAGATTAGAGTTAAAGAAATATAATCCATATCTGAAAAAATACACTCTCCACAAAGAAATAAAATAAATAACAGGAGATATTCTTTGATTAAAAGAAAATGGATATATTCTTTAAAACGAATATCCAGAGTGATAATTGATCTCTCATTATTTGCTTTATCCCTGATAATTTCTTATAAGTTACGGCTTGAGCACAATATATCCACTGAAACACAGGGATGGTTCTGGGGTTCACAGCTTCCGTTTGTTTTGCCAATTGTACTTTCTTTAAGATTACTTTTTTTATTTATTTTTCAAATTTACAGCAGGATGTGGAGGTATACGGAGCTAAATGAAATTTTAGAACTTACAAAACCAGTTCTTTGCTCATCTTTAATTTTGGCTATACCACGTATTATTGGGTTTAATGCTTATAACCAGCTCTTTGCAATTCCAATTGGTGTAATAATTATTGATTCATCATTAAGCCTGATTTTTCTTTCCTGTGCAAGATTACTTAGAAAATGGCAAATCACAAGGAGAACAATTAAAAAAAGACAAAAAGAAAACAATCAGAAAGCAAAAAAACGTACTCTTTTAATCGGTGCAGGTCAGGCAGCTCAGGAACTGGTAAGAAAGGTTATACAACACCCGGAACTCGATATAGAAATAATCTGCGCACTTGATGACGATGAAAGAAAACAAAAAATAAAAATCAGTGACAAAGTAAGAGTAGCCGGATATATTAAAAATTTAAATAACGCTGTTAAAGAGTACAATATTGAACAGATAATAATTGCAATTCCATCATTACCTCCAAATCAAATCAGGGAAATTATTGAGCTTTGTCAGGTAACAAGACTTGAAACCAAAATTATCCCCGGCGTAGATCAGCTTGCTGAGGGAAAAGTTACAATTGAAAAAATCAGGAAAATCAGTCTGGAAGACCTTCTTGGACGTGAACCAGTAGATTTATCTACTCCTGAAATAGCTGCTTTTATAAACAACAAGACAATTTTAATCACAGGTGCAGGAGGATCAATTGGCAGTGAGCTTACAAAGCAATTAGCTACTAATTTCTCTCCAAAGAAAATATACATTCTTGGAAGAGGTGAAAACAGTATCTTTCAGCTTTCACAGGAATTAAGCTATTTAACCTCAATCCCATTTACTCCAGTTATCTGTGATATCAGACATTACAAATTTCTTTACAGGTACTTAGCCAGCATTTCTCCTGATTTAATTTTTCATGCAGCAGCACATAAGCATGTTCCGTTAATGGAAGACCATCCAATGGAAGCATTTGAAAATAATGTAATAGGCACTAAAAATCTGGCAGAAATCGCAGGAATGTTAAATATTGAAACCTTTATAAATATTTCTACTGATAAAGCTGTAAATCCGATTAATGTTCTGGGTAATACAAAAAGGCTTGCTGAGCTTATTGTCAACACCTATGCTAAACAATTCCCAAAGACAAAATATATTTCAGTCAGATTTGGAAATGTAATTGGAAGCAGGGGCAGTGTCATTCCAGTCTGGGAAAATCAGTTAAAAAATAATTTGCCTGTTACCGTTACTGATAAAAACGCATACAGATTTTTTATGACAATGTCAGAATCTGCTCAGCTTGTAATAAAAGCCAGTGCAGCAGGAAAAACTTCAGACATTATGGTGCTTGATATGGGTAATGAAGTAAATATAGATGTTCTGGCAAAAGACTTTATCAGATTATCAGGATATGATCCCCGGCAAATAAAAATCAGATACACAGGGCTCAGATCGGGAGAAAAACTAAAAGAAGAACTTATTGGTTATTATGAAGGAACAAATACGACCAAACATAATAAAATATTAGTTATTAAACCAAAAGAATTTCCGGCAAGTCTGGTACTGGATACAATTGATGAATTAGCCAGGCTATCTGCAAAGCCAGACGAAACAACATTTAAAAATCGACTTATTATTGAAACAAAAAAACTAAATGAAGCAGAAGAATCAGTCCCGGTAAGGGTTTAAGCTATATCACTCTTGGTTTCTATTTATTTTTCAGTTTATCTTTTTTTAATTCTCTCAATATCTTCGTCACTATCAGAGTTATTCAGCTCTTTTACAAACTTATCTAAGATTTCTAAATCTTTGTCAGTAATAAAGCCATCCTGATTCATATCAGCAGCTTTGAGCTGCTCGGTAGAAAGGCTATTTATGCCGCTAATACTCATAAAAACAATCTTCGTTAAAACAAAGGTTACCCCGGATTTTCACCATATATAATATGACTTAGGTTAAGATAAAGTTATAATTTGACGGAATCCGTTTAAAACCTGAGTTTCAAATCCTTATTTCAGGACAAACTGATTCTGATATCTATTAAGGAGATAAAGGGTTTCAGGATCATGCGGATCAATTTTCAACAATTTGTTAAGCGTTTTTTTAGCTCCTTTTAACTGCCCTAAGTCCAGGAAACCATACATTGCTTCCTGATAAGCAGGTTTTAACTGTGTTCTCAAGCCAAGCAGGTAGGCAAATTTTGTTTTCAATAAAAGATTTTTTTGCTCTTCATAAAAAACAAGAGCCCTTTCAAGAACAGCAATCTCGTACGGATAGTATTTAAACGCTTCTAAAAGATATTTTTCCGCATGAAGTCTGTCATTTTCAAATCTTACTGCAATTTCAAATAGTGTCAGTAAAATAACAGATAAGTGAGGTTGAATCGAATTTGCTGCCAATAAAATTTTTTTTGCTTCTATATATTGTTTATCAAGCAACAGCAAATGCGTATACAAATCCAGAGTTACCGGATCTACTTTTGTCGGCTTTTTCATATAAGGTTTTAGTATTTTTATTCCAACGGTAAAAGGCTCATAAAGATTATTACATCGTGTATAAGCTTCTAAATAAGCGATTTTTACTGGTATTGAATTATAATCTAATCCATAAGATTTTATTATTAGAGGTAAGTTCTTTTGATATTTTAATTGCAGGATTTTGTTTTCTTGTTTTGCCTGATTTAACAGCTCAAGTGTTTTAAAAAAATACTTTCTGGTTTCTTCTTTTTTACGTGGATTATCTGACAAGATAGTATTAGCCAACATATGTAGTCTAACTGCTTTGTGCAGTGGATCTTTGCCTGCTTTATAAATTGATTCAATAAACGAATAATTATTTTTCCAGTCTAATGTTCTGTAATGTGATCTCATAAAACAGGGGATTAATAAAATGCATAAAA